>Ga0256839_1001033_pt1 | contig 34743 bp, 34 predicted proteins | sample 354166metaG_FD_185968 | JGI IMG/M metagenome (GOLD analysis project Ga0256839, IMG submission 185968) | Hydrothermal vent microbial communities from Mid Atlantic Ridge, Atlantic Ocean - 354-166 | ecosystem: Environmental > Aquatic > Marine > Hydrothermal vents | place: Atlantic Ocean: Mid...
ACAACCTCGATGAGCATCATGCTCCTTTGCGTGCATTGTTGAATGAAAAGTTTCAGATTATTGAGGGCAAAGCCGGGTATTCTTGATCGTGGATAGTATAGTATATAAACAAACTGCTTAATTCGCGTAAACGGGTTTTTTCCATCGTGTCGAGACCCCGTAATAATTGTATGTCTTCTGTACTTTCCATCCATAATTCATGTTTGATAGCATAACGCTTTAGCAGGTAATAGTAATAAAACCGTTTAATAAATAACATGCGAATTAGTTGTTATTGTTATCACCGGGAGATATCAATAAAATCATAAGAAAAATAATTAAAAGTAGCGGCCAGGAAAAGGGGGCTATAAAGAAAATGCTTAACAAAATAAAAGATAATATTCCGAAAAACATCATCATTCCAGCGCCTAAAAAGGCAAGTATGATGAGAATTCCGGTAAAAAATAACACTGCCAGGATGGAGGGAATGACGGCAAGGCGGGCTAATGGATCGGCAACAGATTCGCCATTGATAACAATGCTGAATTGGCTAGTAGCTGGGTGAAAAAAATAAATCAGGGCGGCTATTAAAATCCCGGTGAGCAAAATTTTGATGATTAACTGAATATTACGGTTTTCATGTTGTGACACCTTAAACTCCATGCATTTTGCATAAAAACGAAAGAAAGTGTCATCGTAACAGATTTTTTTTAATCCATTATTGAGACCTGAAACTGAGTTCTTCTGGAAAAAGTTTATTTGTGGGGTAATGGCAGGTGTGGAAAAGAAATGTTTTTCTCATCCACGAAATTGATTAGGAGCGAGCACGGAATAAGTTGGACAACTGGCGAAGTATATGTAACTATTTTTACAACGCAGAAGACGGATAAAAAGACAAGTCAGTTGTCCAAGTTATTTCATGCTCATTCCGTAGTGATGCCAGCAAAAATTTAGTGTCAGAAATCAATACTGCATTGAGTATTTTAATAATTCATTAACCGTCTTTCGGTGATGGCTTCTTGGATATGTAAATAGTGCTCCAGCACCGGTTCTTGTTTTTCCTGATTGAAGGTCACTAATAAATTAATCATATCCAGCCACATTTCACTAACGCCCATAATGTAGTAAGGCCAGGATTTTTGAATAATTTCATTCCAGTGCTCGTCACTGGTGTCTTCGATATTGGGTCGTTTTAAAACTGTCAAGTCTTCAGTTGTGTATCTTTCTACAACGCCATTATCAAGTAAGTTAAATAACAATGGATTTTGACCAATTTCGCTGTAAACCTTCATCGCAACTTTAGGATTGGCATAAAAAATAAAGCTAAAAATGTGTCCCCATTTTCTTCCTGCTCGACGATGAAATCGCCATAGTTTAATTTGTTCCCGGTTTTGTAAAAGAACCGGCCTAATCACTTTGTCAGCGAGAAGTACGTCAATATACCAATGAGGTGATTCGTTCTCAGGCCAGTTAATGACAAAGCGGGCGTACCACCAGTTTTTGTTGGGCGATAAGGTTTCTGGTTGAGTGGATAATATTTGTTGCTGTTGACTAGTTGTATTGGAACAACTTAACAAAATTGTACAAACAGCAATGAGTGAAAAACAGTATTTTAAAAATTTCATTGACAGTTTTTTTATAAAATTGGCACCTAGATTATTAAGGATAGTTGATATTTTTCGTGCCAGGGTATTACTGTCTCAGTTTTCAGAAGGAAAACCAAGAGTATTTGAAACAGTCGGTAATGCAAGTTGAGGAAAAGTGATTTTTTAAGAAGGTTTAAGTCTTACTTGGTCTAGATGAATGTCGGGTTAAAGGGTTTGTGGCGAGGTAATTTCAAATTGTCGCAGTAGAATTCCTTGATTCGGAAGCCTCCTGGCCTTAATCGTCTTTACTTTGCGGTAATTTGATAAGTTCGAGCGTACGTTTCGGCAGTTGTGTTCCAGAATGACTTTGGTCTGCTGACTCAAGAGTGTCTTGATGCACAGTCGTCATCAATTCGATTAAACGGGTTTCATGTTGTAGCTTTTTTTCAATGTCCTGACACTGCCACATTTGTTTCAATATTTGTTTGGCATGGTGGTGTATGGTTAGCGAAACAGCATCTGGGAGGTGGGAATAACTTTTCTGAATCAGGGTTTTTAGTTGATCGATAGAGTCCAGATATTGTTTGTAGTCCCGGATTTGCTGTTCACATTCGGCTTTAAACATTGTCAGGCTTGCTTCATGTTGTTGTTTTATTTTTGCAAGCTGGAAAGAAAACTCGGCTTTTTGTTTTTCTAGTTCTACTTGCAAACTTTGTTTTGCCCTCTCTTTGTGGCTTTTTAGAGCGTATATTTCCTGTTGGTTTTCTTGTTGCCAGCGCAGGTTCTCGGATTTTGCCGAATTGAACAGATTCATGAAAAATGAAGCTATTTTCGAGTTTGGCATGATTGAACTCATCATCAGTTTTTGGAGTCGGCAAGGAGAAGTTCAGGATGTTGAGAGAAGTCAAGCAAGCTAAAATTGATTTTGAGTAGTCCATTCATATCAAGTTGAGCAACGCATTGCTTGATTGATTGCTGAATTTCTCTACGTTCTTCAGGCGAAAGATTTTTTCGATATAAATGAAGCTGCTTTTTAGTCGATTTTGCCAAAAATTGAATCTGGTTTTTTGTATTTCGGTTATGAAGAGCTTGTTGCCTGGAAATGGTTTTTCCCCAGATCAATTTGGTTTTTTTGTAATATGCTTTTTTTAAACGCGCTCTTTTTTTCCAATAATTCTGGAATTGTTTTCGAAGTCTAGCCGGGATCGAAAAAAACAGATAGACCGTTTCCACTACATTATTAAAGCAATAACTCAGTAAGGCCGTTCCAGCCAGACTTATCAGGATGTAGGAAGCCAGCATAAAAAACAGGCCAAAGAGCAATGGCAATACAATCATTTAACTAACCACTTCGTCATTTGCACAACAAAAACTGTTTTTTCCCTGTTTTTGGGCGTCCTTACAGGCTTTGTCAGTTTCTTTAAGCAAGGTTGTGACTTGTTCCTGAATTGAGTCATCAATATTCTCGGCTATTAGCGTAGGGTATTCAGCAACACCAATACTGATAATTGAGTCACTGGTTGGAACATTCGTTTGCTCTACTGCATTTTTACAAATTCGTTCTGCAATAGTTTTAGCAATGCTTGCTGTCGCGCCTGGTAATATGACAGTAAAAGTTGCTGCATCATATCGAGCGATGAAATCGTGTGGTAATCGAATGTTTTGCTTGATGACTTCGGCGATAGCCATAACCATATTATTTACAAACTCATTATCCTCTTGTTGCGAAAGTGATCGAAATGCATCCATACTGATAAACATCACCGAAAAGGGAATCTGACTGGCTTTGTATTCGTCAATATGGCTTTCAAGTTTTTCCAGAAATCTGACCCGGGTTGGTAATCGGGTTAATGGATCGAGGATAATGGATTCCTGATCCATGGCTTCTTGAGCTTCAAGCCATAAAACATTAATAATTCCAAAAGAAGAGGCGAGTAAGACTCCTAAAATCCAGGTAAAGTACCACATGGTTAATCTCCTTGTCAGTAGGCGGTATGAGTGTTTTCACGGATTTTCTTTACCGTGACCTTGCCGCGCAGTACCCGGTAAACCCAGCTGGTATACATGATGACAATAGGCAAAAAGACAACTGTTGACCAGAACAGAGCTTTTAAGGTCATGTAACTGGAGCTCGAGTCCCAAATAGTCAGGCTGCTGTTTGGTGCGCTGCTGGAGGGTAATATAAACGGATACATTGAAAGTCCGGCAGTCAAAATAACCCCGGTGACTGTCAAACTGCTGGTAATAAAACCAAGACCAGGTTTGTCTAAGCGCGACAATAGAATAGTGAACAGTGTCATGACAATTGCCATTATGGGTACCATAAATAACCAGCCAAAATAGTTGTAATTATCCATCCATGCGCCAGTTTCGGTTTGAACTATTTTCCCTAAAGGATTTGGTGCAGCGTCAAGTTTTCCCATTGACACAATGCGATATCCGTCAACCCCGTAAGCAACCCAGAGCCCAGCCAATAGAAACAGAACCAGAAAAATCAGACCTGACCAAAATATGGCTTTTTTGCAGCGTTCGGCAATAACGCCCTCAGTTTTAAGTTGTAAGTAAATACCGCCTTGCATAATTAACATGGATAAACTGACGAGGCCGGCTAAAATTCCGAATGGGTTTAATAAGCCCCAGAAGCTTCCGGTGTAATAGGAGCGTAAATCAGTATCAAAATGGAACGGTACACCTTGTAATAAATTACCAAAAGCAATGCCAAAGACCAAGGCAGGAACCATACCGCCAATGAACAATCCCCAATCCCAGGCATTTCGCCATCGTGGATCCGGTAATTTGCTGCGATAATCAAAACCTACGGGTCTGAAAAACAGGGCAAACAAGATCAATAACAAGGCGAAATAAAACCCTGAAAAAGCGGTAGCGTATACTTGTGGCCAAGCCGCGAATAAAGCGCCGCCAGCAGTTACGAACCAGACCTGGTTGCCTTCCCAGGTGGGACCAACGACATTCAGCAGTACTCGGCGTTCCTCATCAGTCTTGCCGATGAAAGGTAACAAAGTACCGATCCCTAAATCGAAGCCGTCCATTATGGCGAAGCCAATGAACAAGATTCCAATAAACAGCCACCAGATAACTTTTAAAGTTTCATAGTCCAAAGTCATGCTGAACCTCCAATTTTTTCAAAATAATAACGGCCAGTATGCAATGCACTTGGCCCCAGACGGGCATATTTGAACATCAAAAACATTTCTACGATAAACAGCAAGGTATAAAAGCCGATAAAGCCAGCCAAACTTAAATAAAGGTCGCCAGATGTTCGTGTGGAAACGCTTAAATGGGTAGGAAGAATTTCAGCAATAGACCACGGTTGGCGGCCATACTCAGCCACTATCCATCCCATTTCACAGGCAATCCAGGGTAAAGGGATTGCGTAAAGAGCTGCCCATAACAGCCATCGATATTGCATGACTTTTTGGGTTGAGCTGGCATAAAAAGCAATTCCAAAAATCAGAAGCATGGCAAATCCTGACGCAACCATAATTCTAAATGCCCAGAATAATGGCGCCACTTTGGGAACAGTGCTTTTTTTAGCGAGATGGATCTGCTCTTCTGTTGCATCTACAACATTGTCAGTATATTTTTTTAATAGTAAACCGTAGCCAAGGTCTTTTTTATAATGTTCAAATTGGGCTTTTGTCTTATCGTCTTGCTGTCCGGATTTTAATTTTTGTAGTAGGCCATAAGCAACCATGCCATCACGAATTCTTTGTTCATTTGCTTCCAGGATATCCTTGATTCCAACAATAGGGTGTTCGATAGAACGAGTGCCTATTAATCCTAGCAGCCAGGGAACCTTGATGGCATGCTCGGTAACCATTTTTTCCTGATCAGGCAATCCGAAAATAGTAAAGGCGGCGGGTGGTTCAACCGTTTCCCATTCTGCCTCAATTGCAGCCAATTTTACTTTTTGCACTTCGCCAGCGGTATATCCACTTTCATCACCTAAAACAATAACTGACATCACTCCCGCAAAGCCAAAGGCGGCAGCAATGGCAAAAGAACGAATGGCAAACGCCTGGTCACGTCTGTTCAATAAATAATAGGCGCTGATGCCAAGCACAAACATGGCGCCTGTACAATATCCGGCAGCAACGGTATGAACAAATTTCACCTGGGCAACGGGGTTGAAAATAACTTCTGCAAAACTGGAAACTTCCATGCGCATGGTTTCGTAGTTAAATTCTGCGCCAATTGGGTTTTGCATCCAGCCATTAGCAATCAGAATCATTAACGCGGACAAATTGCTGGCCAACGCTAATAACCAGGTACACACTAAGTGTTGTACTCGGGTTAATCGATCCCAGCCAAAAAAGAATAGGCCGATCAAAGTCGATTCCAGAAAGAAGGCGACCAGACCTTCAATGGCGAGGGGAACCCCGAAAATATCGCCAACATAATGGGAGTAATAGGCCCAGTTGGTGCCAAATTGGAATTCCAGTGTTAAGCCAGTAGTTACACCTAATGCAAAGTTAATCCCAAATAACTTTCCCCAAAAGCGAGTCATGTCTTTGTAGATTTGTTTGCCAGTCATCACGTATGAGGATTCCATAATCGCCAGGATAAAGGATAAACCTAGCGTTAATGGTACAAACAGAAAATGGTATAAGGCGGTAATTGCAAACTGCAAACGTGATAGATCAACGACTTCTTCAGAAATCATGATAATGGCTCCTTGGGTTGAGTTGTTCCTAGAAAAACACGGTCAATATCTTCATTGGTCAGATTTTTGCTGACTGGATTATTAAAGAATGCGTACTTGAGGCTAACGATTAATATGAGTTTAATTATTAGCACAACTATGATTTCTTGTTTGAAAGCATCAATTTTAGTTAATAATTTCATATTACTGATTCATGGAAGCTAAGGTTGTATTATTAATATTTTAATATGTATTAAAATATTAATTTACTAAGTTTTGGTTTATAGACTATATACCTTGTAATGTAGGTTTATTTTTTAATGGCAGACCAAAAAGTAGAGTATACCAGAGGAATAGTCCACTGATAATGCCTACTAGTATACGCGTCATCAGACTAAATTGGTTATTTGGCGAGATAAAACCTTCTATTAACCCAGCCAAAATCAGAAAGGGAACTGCCGCCAGCATGACTTTTCCTGCATTAAGAGTAATTTGCTGGAAGGCTTGGAGTCTGTTGTTGTTTCCTGGTCGAATCAACGCTTCACCTAATCGCAAGCCCATTGCTCCTGCAATGATGATGACACTCAGTTCGACTACGCCATGGCCGATAATAAACTTGAATAATCTGTCATCCAGATTATATTGGGCGGTAAAAGCAAACACGCCTCCTAGCATAAGCCCATTCATCGCAATGATGTATAGCGTGCCCAGGCCGTACAGAGCGCCAAGGGCAAATGCAAACAGACTAACGGTTATGTTGTTGGTGATAATGCCCAAGGAAACGACAGAAGAAGGCATAATATTAAGCAAGTCATCGGTCCATAATTTACCACTTTGGACATGGTTAATCATTTCCGGCGAAGCAAACAAAGTGACAAGATTCGGGAAGAAAGAAATCAAAAACCATCCAGCCAGGATTGAAAGTGTAAATATAACCAGAGTGGCGAGGATGGGTTTCAACATTTGCCGCATTAACCGAGGAATTTCAATATTATAGAGATCCTTAATTTGCGATAGATAGTGTCTGGGTGGCTGATAAATGGCTTCATGACATTTTATAAAAAGGCTTTCAAGGTAGCGGGTTAGAGGATGGCCGGGCATATTTCGATGCGCTAGCGAAAGATCTGATTGAACTGAACGGAATCCAGCTAAAATTTCTCTTGCGGTTTCCAGTGCATCGTTGCAATCAGAAGGCCTTGTTGATAGGTTTTTTTCAAGATGTTGCCAGTTTTTTACACGAGAACTGAGCCAGTTTGATAATGCTTTTTTGGCATGATCTTTTTTCATAATTCACCTGTTTTGGCAAGTTTTTCGAGCTGTTCCCATAGTTGTTTGCTCTGTTTAGTTATTTCTTGATTTTGGCTGGAAACTGTTTTACCAATTTTGTGTAGGAATTTTTCCCCGAGCCGAATCTGATCTTCAGTTTGCATTTGCGGCCATCTATTCAGTAAACCCAACAACAAAGACTGGTCTGCTGGATCAAGATTTGATTTAAGGGCCAGCTGACTGGCTTGTTGCAATTGTTTTTGGTCAATCTCCTGGCTGTAGACTAACATCAACCCTGCCGCCATATCACCGATTCTGACTTGCTGGCGTGTTAAAGCAACAGCTGCAAGACCAACGATATAAAATGCAGGCAGGCTATCAAGCAGACGAAAAACATTACGAATCAATAGAGAGCTGACGTCCGGGGTCAGGCCGTTGATGGTAACAATTTTTACTCCCGCCATTCGCTTGCCTGGTGTTCGCCCAGACATGATGATTTCAAGTAAGGGATGATAAAAAAAATAGATAATTCCTGCAGGTGCCAGCCATAGATAAAGCATCCCCGTAGATGCCTGATCAAAGGCATAACGCATGCCTTGGAATGAAAATAATGCAATACCACAACCCAATATCCAGGAAATAGCCAGCAGTAGACGGAAATGCCAGTCAATAATGAAGGCATGTGAGCGGGCGCCAATTCCGGCAATTTCTATGGACATGCCAAATGCTTCAGGCGACTGTATTAGAATGTGATTGCTTGTGGCCAGGTCTTGTTTGTAATTCACTGTTTCTGGTATTGCTTTGATAACTGGTTTTTCTTTGAATATAGTACAATTTTATTGCCCCCGTTTAAGAATTATTGCTCTCATGTGGGATTTAATAACTCCCATAGCCAATAATCCGGTGAAACTGAGCCAGAGAAAAAATGGCACTAACCAAAACCACTGTTGATAAAAAGTTTTAGGCGGGTTTTTTAAAAACGGTATTTGATACAAACCACTCCACTCTTTATATAAAGGAGAGCGTTCCATTATTTCTCCTGATGCCAGTACTACGGTCGAAATTCCGGTATTTGTTGCTCTGATTAAGGGGCGGCGAAATTCGACTGCTCTTGCCAAAGTCATATACATATGTTGATAAGGTTCTTGCCACTTTCCATACCAGGAGTCATTGGTGACATTGACGGTAAATTGTGAACCCAGGTCGGCTAATGATTTGGAAAAGTCCGGAAACAAACTCTCATAGCAGATTTGAGGGCCAATTTTAAACTCATTCAGATTTAACAGCATCGTTGGTCCAGGGCCACGAGCAAATTGTCCAGTTGCAGGCAGCCAATCCCTGATTTGTGGAAATAGCAGTTCTCCAGGAATATATTCACCAAAAGCGAGTAATTTTGATTTGCTGTAATGGGGTGATTTTAATTTACCATTTTCATCCAATACGAACAGAGAATTGGTGATTAACCGCGAAGCGCGATCAATACTGTACGCGCCAGTAATCAGCGCAAGTTGATGTTGTTTTAGAAAATTTGAAAGCGTTATGGCAGGAGCTGAAAACTGAAAATCCTGTCCTAATAAAAAGGGAAAGGCTGTTTCCGGCCAGACTGCAAAATCAATTTTTTTATCGTGATGATTTTTAATTCCCTGATTGGTGAGATTTAAGTAACGTTTAAAAATTTCATCACGATAACCCTGGCCTAATTCAGCGGCCATTTTTTCTTCATTAGCAATGCTGGCTTGGACCAAAAGGACGTTGACAAAAGAATCACTCGAAGGAAGACTGTTTTTCAAGCTATTTCCAGTAAGATTGAGTACAACAAAAACCAGAATGACTGCCGAGGCATATATCTTGCCTTTCAGTCTATCACGATTTTTCCAAGCAAAATACAAAGGTAAATTGGCCAATAAGGTCAGTGCGCTTAAGCCACTGAAACCAATGATTTCAGCCAAATGATAAACAGGTAAATCAACTGCGAACCAGGAATAGCCAAAATTCCAATCAAATAAGGTCAATGAATAAAATTCACATAAAATTGTGACCAGTGCCATCAAGGCAAAAGATAGTTGCTCTGTAGCTTCAAGTCTTTTGTGAATAAAAAACCATAGGCATCCTGCAATGGGTACAAAAAGATGGGCGATAGCCGCAAACAAAATCATGCCAATAAAAGCAACTGGCCAGGGCAGATGGGCAAATTCATGCAGTAAATAAGTAACCCAGTTAAAACCAATGATGGTGAACAGGAATGAAGTCAGCCAGCCACTGAGAAAAATGTGTTTATAGGATTGCTGTTGAGACCAGAAAATCCATAATGGCACAAAACAAAATAATGACGCCCAGGGTGGAAAAGGTATGTAACTGGTTCCAATTAAAAATCCAGATAGAGTCGGTAATAGCCAGTTTTGTTGTTTTTTAAATAGTTCCATTTTGTTAAGGCCGAAGTAAAAAATTGAAATATAAGGGTTATGAACTATTCTTAATGTTTGAATTTGATCACAACCAGAGGAAAAAATTAATGACCGGTTTCACATCTTTTTTGCCTTCTTATGATGCGAGTCCCGAGCAAAATGCACAATATCTTCGTCAAACCTTGCCTTTGATGATGAAAAATAACATTTCCGCGGACCCTATAAATTACGCAATCTGGTATGAATATGTGTCTGGCAATAACGTCCAATTAAAAAAAGATCTGGATGAATTGTTGAGTTTAAATCAGCAGTTAACCACGGAACAAAGTGTTGAACTTTATAAAAAACATGTTTGTAATGCATCAATTGAATCGTTTGAAAAAATCAACAGGGAACTGCAAAAAATTCTGAATGATACTACTCAATCAGTGGGATTGGCCAGCGATAAAGTATCTAAGGCAGAAGCCAGTTTTAATCATTCAGCCAATGAACTAGAAAGTGCGAACAGTAATGATGACATAAAATCGGTTTTGAGTCAGGTGTTGGCAGAAACCAAATTATTGGCAGAAACCAGTCAAGTTCTCAAATCAAAACTGGATGAAGCCAATGAAGAAATGGATCAAATGCGTAAGGAGTTAACTCTGGTTCGTGAAGTGGCAGTAACTGATGCATTGACTGGATTATTAAATAGGCGCGCATTCGACGATATTCTGGCTGAGTTGCTTGAAAAGTCGTCGTCGGAACAGGGAGATTTCTGTTTGGCTATTTTGGATCTTGATCATTTTAAGAAAATTAATGATACCTTTGGGCATTTAACTGGTGATAAGGTTCTGCGTTATACAGCGGGAATTATGAAGCAAAAAATTTCTGATAACCATTTTGCTGCTCGATACGGGGGGCGAGGAAATGGCCGTCATTATGCCAAATACGGATTTAAAAGATTCAGTTAAGGTGATTGAGAATATCAGGCAGACACTGGAGAAAAATCGTCTTAAACGCAAAGGGGATGGAGAATCAATTGGCAAGGTGACATTATCTGCTGGTGTTGCCAGTTTCAAACGCGGTGACACTGTCGATGCAGTAATTGAAAGAGCAGACCAATCACTTTATCAAGCTAAAACCAATGGCAGGAATCAAGTAGTGGCCTCGTCTGCTGAGTAAATTGCATATCCCTGCTTACTAAGGGTTAAACCCGTCTTGCGGCCTGTATAAAACTTATACATACAGAGAGAGGGGGAATTCTAGCTTTTTACAAAATAAAAAAGCATAAAAAAAAGCCGGTTTCACTAGGTGATACCGGCTATGGAATAATATGAAAAAAACTATCATCAATCCCTAACGATGGTTAATAGTTTAGCAGTATTTTTTTTGGTGTCAAGAATTTTTACACTTTTTTTTGAAGAAAATATAAAGTGTCAAAAAAACGTTATTGTTACAAATATTTAAGCTTTTTCTTTTTTGAAAAAGGATGTCAAAAGATCTTCGACAAAACAGCTATTAAATATTTTTAATAATTAATTTCTGACCGGGTTGCAGAACGCTTTTCAGGCTGAGTTTGTTCCATAGCGCCAATTTTTTACTGCTAATGGCAAATTTACGTGAAATGTCCCAGAAAGTATCACCCTTTTTAACGATATAAAGACGACGTTTTTTCGCGATTCTTGTTTTTTTAGGTCGCCGCAATGGTTTTTTTAAATACTTATTTGAGGTGGTGGGGATAAGCAAAAAACGGCCTGCATGAATAGTATTGCTGGCCATACGATTGACTTCACGGATGGATTTAACGGAAGTGCGGTATTTTTTAGCAATCAGGCTTAAATTTTCACCTGATCTTATTTTGTGGCGTTGCCATTGAATTCGTTGATTTTTGGGGAGTTTAGCCAGTTTTTGTTTAAACTTTTCAGCCTTATTAACCGGGATTAATAGTCTATGAGGCCCATTTGGGGCGGTATGCCAGCGATTGAAACCCGGGTTATATTTAAAAAACTCATCTAAAGACATATCAGCCAGTTTGGCTGCTTTGGCTAGAGACAGTTGTGAGCCAACGTCAACACTCACAAATGCGGGCTGGTTAGGAATATTGTGCAAGCTTATATTTAAAGCTTTTGCATCAGCAAAAATTTTGGCAATAGCCAGTAATCTTGGCACATAATTCATGGTCTCTTTGGGTAAGCGCAAAGACCAGTAATCAGTTGGCCTATTTTTTCTTTTGTTTTTCCGGATAGCTCGATTGACCCGGCCTTTGCCGGCATTATAAGAAGCTAATGCTAATAACCAGTCACCTTTAAAACTGTTTGATAGTTGTTTTAAATATTGAGTAGCTGCTTCTGTCGAGGCAAAAACATCACGGCGGCCGTCGTACCACCAGTTTTGTTTTAATCCAAAATGACGACCAGTTGAAGGAATAAATTGCCATAATCCAGCCGCTTTTTTTCGGGAATATGCGTGTGGTCGAAAAGCACTTTCAATGGCCGGAAGTAAGGCAAGTTCTCCAGGGAGGCCTTTTGCTTCAATTTTTTCGAGAATATTATAAAGGTAGGGTTCTGCGCGTTTTTGAATTCGTTCAAGATATTCGGGGTGTTTCAGGTACCACTGATATTCACGATTTATCCTTTTATTGTTTATATCCGAAATTTTATAAAGGGAAATCATTCGGTCCCAAATTGTCTTAGGTTGGGATGGTTTTTCCTCAGGTGTTGAAAAAACAGGTTGAATGGATTCAGCTTTCCGGTTGATAATGACCAATTCAATTGGTTTTGCTTTAACAACCGGGGTTTTGGGAGGAAGTCTTTGGATGCTGGGAGCATGTTTTGCACATCCAGCAGTAAGCAATAAAAAGATTATTAATACAGCTTTGAAGGCAATTTTATGGATCATCCTGAAATGTTAATTGAAGCTTAATTAAGGTGGAATTATAGATGGTTTTGGTTAGGAATACGAATATTGATAGGAACTGGTTGGCAAATGAAGAGAAAATTTTTGTTTGAATGGTTCCAAACGCCAAAAGGGCTTGTGCTTAGGCAGCAAGAAACTGATTATCTGCGCCGTAATATTACGGTCAGTTGCAAACAGGCAATCTTGCAAATTGGTGCGCTTGGCTGGGAGCAAGATTTTATTGACTGCTCCTTCTATACAAGATTTGTTATTGCTGATAACAAGGCCAGAGGTTGTGAGCAGAGCGCCAAGATTCAATCAACAGCGAATTTGATGCCGATTAAAACTGAATCGATTGATATGGTGATTTTGCCACATATTTTAGAGTTTGAGCGCGATCAGCATCATGTATTGCGAGAGGTTGAGCGAGTATTAAAACCGGAAGGAAAACTGATTATGATTAGTTTTAACCCCTGGCGAGTCTTTACTTATTGGCAATATTTAAAAAATAGAGAAAAGCATGATCCATGGCTTGGGGTTTTTATTCGCCGGGCGAAAATTATTGATTGGTTGAAATTACTTAATTTTGAGATAGAAACTGTCGTGGGCTTTAATTTCGATATTAATAAACCAGAACCGCACCTTATAGAAAGTTTGAGGAAAAAAAACGCCTTGTTTGCTGCCGCTTACGCAGTTAAGGCGGTCAAAAGGCGTTATAATTTAATTCCATTGGAGCCAGTCAGAACTCGAAAATTCAGGTTGGTATCTGTGGGTGTTTTGGAACCATCAAATCGCAGCAAAATATGACAAGACCTGTAATTATCTATACCGATGGCGCTTGTCGTGGAAATCCAGGCCCAGGCGGATGGGGTGCTGTTTTACGATACAAGGATAAAACCAAAGAGATGTTTGGTGGTGAGTTTGAAACAACCAATAATCGAATGGAACTTATGGCGGCCATTATGGCGTTGGAAAGTTTATCCAGGCCCTGTCAGGTTGAATTAAGTACTGATTCAACCTATGTTTTGAAAGGAATCACGGAATGGATGAATAACTGGAAGGCCAGAGGCTGGAAGACCGCGAATAAAAAACCGGTTAAAAATGAAGATCTCTGGCGCAGACTGGATGCTGCCATTGGGCAACATGATGTTCAATGGCAATGGGTAAAAGGTCACTCCGGCCATGAAGGTAATGATTTGGCAGATAGTTTAGCGAATAAGGGTATTGATTCACTCTAAGGGCTGTCGGAATATGGATGACTCGGGTGCGGCAACTGGGAAATTGACTCTTTTTTTCAATTTTTCCTTTACGTAGCGCCACTATGCACTCCGAAAATCTAAATTGCACCCAATCCCGCTTGCCTTGTTAATCAACCTCATAACCTTATTGTGGTGTCCTTATCCTGCTTTTAATTTAAGTGATAACTGTAGGCGTATCTCGGCCGGTGCGTTTTTTTATTTCACAAAGCTGTTCAGCCAGATCAATCAAATCTGCCAAAGCGATTTGTGCATCCTGATCTTGAAGCGCGGGATCGGATTCAAATTTTTCCAGATAGATTCGTAAGGTAGCGCCTACCGTTCCGGTTCCAGATAGCCTGAAAACCATGCGCGAGCCATCTTCAAAACCAATGCGTATTCCCTGGTTTTTACTAATGCTTCCGTCAACAGGGTCCTGATAGCTGAATTCATCGGCAAATTTTACAGTAAATTTTCCGAAGTTTTTTCCCGGCAGACTGGGAAGTTGTTCGCGTAAATAGTCAAAAATACCATTTGCGAGCGTCAAATCAACCGCTTCATAATCATGTCGGCTGTAGATATCACGGCCGAATTTTTGCCAGTGTTGATGAACAATATCGCTGACTGATTGACCAGTTTTAGCTAATAAATTCAGCCAGAACAACACCGCCCATAAGCCGTCTTTTTCGCGAACATGATTAGATCCAGTACCAAAACTTTCTTCCCCGCACAACGTAATTTTTCCCGCGTCCAGAAGGTTTCCAAAATATTTCCAGCCAGTGGGGGTTTCATAACAGGCGATGTCAAGTGCTTCAGCCACACGGTCTACAGCCTGGCTGGTTGGCATAGAGCGGGCAACCCCAGCTATTCCACGGTTATATCCCGGAATAAGTTGAGCGTTGGCAGCCATGATTGCCAAACTATCACTGGGGGTAACAAAAATATTGTTTCCCAGAATCATATTTCGATCACCATCGCCATCTGAAGCAGCGCCAAAAGTGGGCGCATCAGAGCTAAACATGAGATCTGCTAATTGTTTGGCATGGGCCAGGTTGGGGTCAGGGTGGCCGCCGCCAAAGTCGGGCAGAGGTGTCGCATTGATTACGGATCCAGTTTTGGCGCCTAGCATTTTTTCAATAATTCGTTTTGCATATGGGCCGGTAATAGCATGCATGGCATCAAAACATAAAGTGATATCCCCGGATTCGATGGTTTTTTTGATTAAGGGGAAATCAAAGATCTGATTCATTAGATCGGCATAATCATCGACCGGATCAACAATAGTGACTTTGAAAGTTTCGATTTGCTGTTCGCCAGTGCTATCCAAATCGATATCTTCAATTTCCGCAATCTTGTATTCTGAAATTATCTTGCTTTGACGATAAAATTCATCGGTATATTTTTCCGGGGCAGGGCCGCCATTGCTGACATTGTATTTAATTCCGAAATCTTCATCAGGGCCGCCTGGATTATGGCTGGCGGAAAGAACCAAACCACCTGAAGCTTGGTTTTTTCGGATCAAATGTGAAGCGGCAGGGGTGGAAAGTAAACCGCCTTGACCTATAATTAGATGACTAAATCCGTTGGCAGCAGCTATTTTAATAATGATCTGAATGGCTTCTCGGTTAAAATACCGGCCATCGCCTCCTAGAACGAGGCAGGCGCCTTGAGTATCGGGTAAGGAATCGAAAATGGATTGAACAAAGTTTTCCAGATAATTGGGTTGCTGAAAAACTTTGACTTTTTTTCTCAGTCCTGATGTTCCTGGTTTTTGGTCATCAAAGGGTTGGGTGGGTACTGTTTTAATTTTCATTATTGCTAGCCCTGCCTAGTGAATTATTCAAGATGATGTCACTATATCAAAAAGTATGATTAATGTTGATTTAAGATGAAAATATTACGATGCGCACTTTAGTATTATTACTTGGAAACTTATTTTTTTGCCAAATTGTATCTGCTAGTGAAGGCGTTTGGTTACTGGTGGATACGCAAGCAATGAGCCTGGAAGTTAAACGAGGCAAAAAAACCATAGAAATTTTTGACAATATTTCAATAGGTCGAAATGGAGCAGGATTCAAGGAACACCGGGGTGATGATGTTACTCCTTTGGGAACTTATAAAATTGGTTGGGTAAACAGAAAGAGTCCATATCATTTATTCTACGGATTTAATTATCCGACCATGGAAAATGCAAAAAAGGCATTGGCGGACGGGCTAATTAGCAGAACAACGTTTTCTTCGATAAAAAACGCGCATTTGCAAAATAAGCTGCCGCCGCAAAATACCCCTCTTGGTGGGCGTATCGGGATTCATGGAATCGGAAGGGGTAACAAGAAGGTTCATGAATCAATGAATTGGACGCATGGTTGTATAGCTTTGACGAATCATCAGATTCAAAGATTGTCAAAATGGATAAACAAAGGGACGATGGTAAAAGTAAAATAATACTGGAAAAGGGCATAAAAAAAGTGCAAAATTAGAGCTGGTTTTCAGAGCGTTAGGTTTTGTTTTTAATAAATTAAAGAAGGAAAAAACATGTATAAAGCAATTAAGATTTCTGCGATCGTTTTAACTGCAGGTCTGGCCGTAGGTTGTGCCAGTACCTCCGATATTGATGGCTTGCAATCACAGATCGATGGTTTGAGATCAGATCTTGATAAAACTTCAACCGCAGTTGCAAGTGCACAAAATGCAGCTCGTGAAGCTGCAGCCAGAGCTTCGGCTGCAGAAGCCGCTGCAGAGCGTGCGGCTGGGTTTGCTGAAGAAACCAATAGCAAGCTAGATAGATTGTTTAAAAAATCAATGATGAAATAATCTGATTTTTTCTTAACTCAAAAAAAGCCCTGTAGTTGTTTTGGCTACAGGGCTTTTTTGCTTAGGAACGAGCACGGAATAAGTTTAACAACTGGTGCAGTCTTTTTATTCGTATTCAAGGCGTAGAAATAGGCGTATAGCCAGCTATTTAACTATTTTTACAACGCAGAAGACGGATAAAAAGATAAGCCAGTTGTTAAAGTTATTTCATGTTTGTTCCTCATACTTCGTTTTTTTGTTTACTTTCCCAACATGACTCAGGTTAATCAAGATAAACTTTCCAGTGCCCGTTTCAGCCAGGCTACCGATGCTTTTGTAGAGATATTTACTGCTTCAGTCGATTTTGATCAGCGTATGGCTCAGCAGGATATTCAGGGATCAAAGGCCCATGCATCGATGTTACTTAAGATTGGTGTTTTAACAAGTCAAGAGCATGACGACATTTCCAAAGGTTTAGAAACAATAAGTCAGGAAATAAGTAACGGTACATTTGCATGGTCAATTAAACAGGAAGATGTTCATATGAACATCGAAGCCAGATTAACTGATCTGATTGGCACCGCAGGAAAAAAATTACATACCGGGCGATCTCGCAATGATCAGGTAGCCACCGATATACGTCTTTATTTGCGCAGTGAAATTGATAACATCACCGGTTTAATTAGTCGTTTGCAAACAGCCTTGCTGGATGTGGCAGAACGAGAAGCTGAAACTATTATGCCGGGTTTTACGCATTTACAGGTAGCCCAGCCAGTGACTTTTGGGCATCATCTGATGGCTTGGTTTGAAATGCTGGTTCGAGACAAAGAACGGCTGCAAGATTGCCGTAAGAGGATCAATATCATGCCGCTGGGTGCAGCCGCTTTAGCTGGAACAAGTTATCCCATTGATCGTGATTATGTGGCAGAATTGTTGGAGTTTGACAGGCCATCCGCTAATTCGCTGGATTCAGTCAGTGATCGTGATTTTGCTATTGAATTTGCCGCCGCCGGCAGCTTGATTATGATGCATTTATCCCGTTTTTCGGAGGAACTTGTACTTTGGTCCAGCGCGCAATTTGATTTTATTGAACTACCGGATGCTTTTTGCACGGGTTCTTCCATCATGCCGCAAAAGAAAAATCCCGATGTGCCTGAGTTGGTTAGAGGCAAAACCGGTCGCGTCACAGGCCATTTGATGTCATTACTGATGCTGATGAAAAGTCAGCCACTCGCATATAACAAGGATAATCAGGAAGATAAGGAACCTTTATTCGATACCGCCGATACGCTGATAAATTCATTACGCGCTTTTGCCGATATGATTCCGCATATTCAATGTAAAAAAGACAATATGTATCAGGCTGCAAAACAAGGTTTTTCCACTGCCACTGATTTGGCGGACTATTTAGTAAGAAAGGGAATGGCCTTTCGTGATGCTCACGAAGTAGTGGGATTGGCGGTTCGTTTGGGTGTTGATACCAAGCGGGATTTGTCTGAATTGACACTTGAAGAATTACAGCAGTTTTCAGATATCATTACCGAAGATGTTTATGATGTATTGGCATTGGAAGGTTCGGTTGCTTCCCGGAATCATCTGGGCGGTACAGCGCCAGAAAAAGTTAGGCAGGCTGTTCAATTTGCCAGAGAGCAATTAAAGAGATAGATTTGGAAGCTCCAGACTTGGGAGAGGAGGAAAGCCAACATTGCTCAGCTGACCCCGTAATCACCAGCATAGATTTGCTTCGGCACGGGGAAGTAAAAGGCGGCTTTTATTTTCGGGGTAAAACAGATGATCCTTTGACTTCAAAAGGTTGGCAGCAAATGCAACAAGCAACGGCTGACCAGAACTGGGATATTATTATTAGTTCCCCTTTATCCCGATGCCTTGATTTTGCACACTGGTTAAGTGACCAGAGAAAAATACCATGCAATCGAGTTTCAGGGTTTTCAGAAATTGATTTTGGCGATTGGGAAGCAAAAACAGCGGAGCAAATTGAACGACTCAATCCTGGTTTGTTATCCCGGTTCTATGATGACCCTGAAAAGTTTGCTCCAGGAAATGGTGAGAGTTTTTCAGTATTTTCCAAACGGGTTGCTTATGCCTGGCAGCAAACCATCAATGAAAATAAAGGAAAAAATCTACTGGTTATTACCCATGCTGGTGTGATTCGTATGATTTTTTCCCGGATTCTTGGAATATCGACAAAAAATAGTTTTCATATTCAAGTCGATCATGCCTGTTTAAGTCGTTTTCAGCATTTTTGGACTAATGATTACGATTATTGTCAGTTTTTAATGCATATAAGTGGGCGATGGTAAATTTATAGTTTCAAAAAATGTCGTCTGAATAGCTACTTGGAAGGGTTCTCATAAATGACTGCCATGTTTGGGGCAGGAATGTGTCGAATATCGTGCAATTGTGAACAATCCCTCAAGTCCATAGATTAAACGCTATACCCTTACGATAAGTCTGGCTTTTCCTCAATCTAGGTCTATGCTTGAAGCAAATGACTGAAGCAATTAATCTTCCTGAAATACAACTGGGTTCCCCGGGTGAGGAAATCAGCCGAAAAGACTTACACGCAATAAGTCAGCGGTTCAAAAATCTGCATCTTTTTAAAATACAGCGGATTCAACAATTTTTACGTGTGCGGCAGCATGTTTTTCTTGATTTATTAGCGCTGATATTTCACCAGAATCATCCCTTGTTGCCCGGGTTTATTTCATCGGACACACCATTCGGAATTCCTGATTTTACACCAGGCCGGGCGACACTTAAGGCGGCAACAATATATACGCGCAGTTTCAGATATAAACGTCGTGCTGCAAAGAGTCATGCGATTGAAGGGCTGTATTTAATGGGCAGTGTCAGCAGCATTGCTTTTACCAAGAGCAGTGATATTGATATCTGGCTGTGTCATGATCCATCGCTCTCCAGCGAAGCTCTGAAAAAGCTACAGGATAAAGCGACAGCAGTTGAAACCTGGGCGGCTTCAATAGGGCTGGAAGTGCATTTTTTTCTGATCAATAGCGAACAGTTTCGAAATGGTCAGGACACGCCGATTTCAACAGAAAGCAGTGGTAAAACCCAGCATTATTTATTACTCGAGGAATTTTATCGGACTGCTATTTATGTCGCCGGAAAAATTCCGGCCTGGTGGTTAGTGCCGCCACATGAAGAACATAATTATCCCGATTATGTTCAGCATTTGCTCAAAAAACGTTTTGTCACCGAACATGAAATCATTGATTTTGGCGGTCTTAATGCTGTGCCGGTTGAAGAGTTTGTCAGCGCAACACTATGGCATATTTACAAGGCGATCTATTCACCGCATAAATCAATTTTAAAATTGATGTTAATGGAAAGCTATGTCAGTGAGTACCCTAACCCCAAGTGGTTAGCCCAGGAATTAAAGCAAGCCATATATTCGGGTCAATTTTTGATTGATGATCTTGATCCTTATTTGCTGATGTACCGTAAACTGGAATCCTATCTTCAAAAATCAGAAAACAACGAGAGAATCAATTTATTACGCAAATGTCTGTATTTAAAAATTATTGGGGAGAACGGTTCGTCTTCTGATTTGCAGACAAAACAGCTTCGTGAAGTGTTCTTGCAGGATATTTCCCAACGATGGGAATGGCAGGAATTTGATATCAATGATCTTGGCCGTAGTGATTCCTGGGATTTTGCAAATGCTTTGCAGGAACATCAAATAATTGTCAAGGAGTTAACCCAGTGTTATCGAATGAATATTGGGTTTGCAAAAAAACATTTAAAATCTGATTATGTTCATGATCGGGATTCCAGGTTAATCGGGCGGAAGTTATTCGCATTTTTGGAAAAGAAACCGGATAAGGTTGAAATTATTTCTACTCGATCCATCATTCAAGCTGCGGAAGATGAATTAAGTATTATCGAAATTCCCCTTCAATCAGGCAGTATGGGGTGGGGTGTATTTTTGGGGAAATCCAGAGAAGAAAATCCGGTTTTTAGCAATGCAATGAAAACCAGCTGGAATCTTGTGGAAATCCTGTTGTGGATGGTGGTTAACGGTCTGTATCATAAAAAAATAAAGATTCGGGTTCAGGCTGTTTCCCTGCATTTAAATGCGACTGAAATTCATTTGACTTTAAACGAAATTCAGCAATTTCTGGATCGGTATCTGGATATTGAAAACAAGTCACTTGAAACGTATAAACGTCGAAAAAAAGAAGTTGCCTCCTTATTGATAATAAATCTGGGGATATTATTACCTGAAGCAAGAGATGACGGTTCTGTGGTGATCAGCGAACGTTCTGATGCGTTGAGTTATGGCATGGCGCGGAAGAATTTTATTCAAACTCTGGATCGTATTTTAATCACCAGTTGGGGAGAAATATTTTTCAGTCAGGACAAGGCTGCTGAAGGTTTATTTAACTGTTTTGTTGATACGATTAACAAGTCCAGGGAAGCAGGAACTGCGCCTCCGATGGAAATTGCCTGTTTTACTCAGCTAAGGGCAAAAAGTATTGTTTTAAGGATTAAAACAATTTACCACTCCTTACAGCACTTTTTTGGTAATGATGCCACGAATTCTGCTGGCCGTTATATATTGCCAGTTGGTCAGTCGTATTATCTGTTTCAAAAATTAAATGGAGCTATCAATTTTTTTAAAATCGATAGCGAGTCTCAAATTCTGGATGAGTTGGCTAATGCACAGCAAGTATTTTCCTCGGTATTTTTTGATTCGACTGTATTGGAAAATACTCCCATTCCCTATTTATACACCTTGAATAAACCTAATGCCATTCAGGTTTTTACCAGAACGATAGCCGATGGGGTTGATCTTTATATTATCGATGAAAAAGGTTCTTTTTTCTTTCAACGTCACCAGCAAGCAACAGCCAGACAATTATTTTCAGCCTATTCAGTTTTTTTGGAGACCATTGTCAATAAATATAATTTTGAAAATGATCTGAAAATTGAGTATTGGGAAGTACTTAGTAATTCAAAAGGTATATTGTCCAGTACCCGTGTTGCGGTTGAACAAGGTATCACCCAGGATTTCTTAAATATCCGAGTTTCAGCGATTGAAAATATCCAGAAAAAAATAAGTTATACTGTTTATTGTAATGAACTTGAGTTTAGTTCGGCTACATTTGGGAAATCAGTATTTAAAGCAGCGGGTGAGTATGTTATTCAACTAAGAAAGAGTAAAGAACAGTACCCGATTCATATCACTGATATTGATGTTCCTTGGCAGATTTTAGGTTTCGATTCTGCCGATGAATTTCAAACAATTCGGTTTTTGCAATTCAAGGACAAAATAGAACGCCGAATAAATCTTGATTTTCTGTGAATATAGTCTATAAATAACAATTGATGATTTATTAGCCAATTGGCGAAGTCTAATTAATCCAAAAATAAGGAGGTTATCTATGAATTCTCATAGATTGAAGCAGTTGAAGCTTCATTTAAAGCAATTACAAAATGATATTGCTGCAAAAAAGAATATCAAAGAAATATTGCTTGTTGCAGATGTTCTTGATATCAACCATTTCGGCATAAAAGTAAAATTATCCGAACCTTTGCAAGCCAATCTTGATAACAAAATAAAATTTCAACTTACCCTGCCGCAATCCGGTTCTATTCTGACACTCAGCGGTTTCTTAAATGACAGCCAAACCAATACCCATCATTCAGTTTCACTAAAAAGCAGGATTTCAATTGATGAAGCAGTTTACGATTGTCTGAAGTTATCAGATACCACATTATTGATAAAAACAGTGTGATAAATTGCATCGATAATAGCTTTCTAGAGCAACTAAGGTTTTAGGGATGCCTTGACGTTTTCTTCTTGATTTCGTACGCCTTGTTTTTTAGCGAGGATACTTTGTGCATGACAAAAAAATTAAGAAATAAACCTTCTATTGCAGGGATGTGATAGGGAGCTACAGAGCACTACCATTAAGTTAAGAGCATTTACAATTTTGTAGGTTGGGTTAGCGGTAGCGTAACCCAACATTTTCTAGATTTTGTCGGGTTACTCTACCGCTAACCCAGCCTACACTTTGTCTTAACTTAATGGCAGTGGAGCTACAGGGGGTATTCGCGCGTGTTTAATATTTTCAATAACTGATCTATTTCCCAGCAGAATTTGTAATTTTTTGACGTGTACAGAGGTCAGCATGCATTGAAAAAAATTGATTTGTCCTAACATTCATTAACGACAGTAACAAATTGTTACATCAACACTTAATTAATGAAGAAGGAGAAAATCAATGAAGAGTAAAATAATGACCACTTTACTAACTGCAGCTTTGTTAGCTGTTCCAGTTGTCTGGGCAGAACAAAAAGCCAGTCCTGATGCAGCCCATTCGAAAACTACCAAGCAAGCAATAAAGCAGGAACAAAAGAGTCAGAGTGATCTGCTAAAAGAAGTTAATGTTGGGGTTAGCCAAGGAGCTGCCAAGGTTATCAAGGCAATAAAATTATTGGACGAAAATAAAGACAAGGAGGCGCTGGCAGAATTACAAGCTGCAACTGGTAAATTTGATGTTGCATTGGCGGCAAATCCTGAATTAGCACTGGTTCCAGTTGATAGTTTTGTAAAAATTAATGAATTGGTCACTACGCCTGAAAAATTGAAAGCGCAGCTAAAACTTGCCAAAAAAATGTTGGCAGACGGGAAAGTACAGGTTGCCAGAGAGTTACTTGAAGCAATGCGGGATGAATTGCGCATCAGCATAGTGTATTTGCCAATGGGAACCTATCCGGATGCGATCAAGCTGGCAACTAAATATTTGCTTAAAGAAAAAAGAGATGATGCCAAGGCTATTCTCATCACAGCAATAAATACTTTGGTTACCGAGGACGAAATTATTCCTTTAGGACTAATTCGTTCCAAAAGTTTAGTTGATCAGGCGTCAAAGCTTGATAAAAAAACCGAGAAAAATACTGTTCAAGAGCTACTTAAATCAGCAAAAGAGCAATTGGAAATTGCTAAATTGTTAGGTTATACCGATGAAAATTCAAAAGCGTATGAAAACCTGAAAGATCAGATCGAAGTTTTGGAAAAGGAAATCAAAGGTAAAAATGCAGTTGAAAAATTATATGAAAAAATAGCTAAGTCATTCAATGCCCTGATTAAGAAAGAAGGTGCTTCAAAAGCAGGAAAATAAGCTGGATAAATGATCACCGAAAGGTTCTTTTTAGAAACTTTTCGGTGATCGAAATTATAATTTAATGGGGGAGAAAAAAATGAATGAAGTGGCAGATCAGACAAATTACGTGGCTGAAGAGTTACCCAAAAAATGGGGATGGCTTTTGGCGCTTGGCATATTGATGATCATTTTAGGGACAATTGGTTTATTTATGTCGGTTTGGGTGACATTAGCAACTGTTTTGGTTTTCGGTGGTTTTGCATTAGCGGGAGGGGTTTTTCAAATAATCCAGGCTTTTAAGGCAAAAGAAGAAAAATGGGCGGGGCGGTTACCGCAGCTGTTAATTGCCATTATCTATATCTTAATGGGAATAATCATAATTTTTGATCCGGTTGCGGCAGGCTTAGGAATTACCTTGGCAATTGCAGCTTTGTTGGTCGCGATCGGTGTTACCCGTATTGTTTATGCGTTTAAATGCAGAAAACAACAATGGAGATGGGTTTTGCCGTTAGTTTTTGGCATTATCGACCTGATTTTAGGTTTTATTATTATCGTCAATTGGCCTATTTCTGGTCTCTGGGTAATAGGTTTATTTGTCTCAATCGAGATGATTATGAATGGGTGGTTTATGGCATTTTTAGCGTTTGTCGTAAAAGATATTGCTAAGCAAGTACAACGTGGTGAGAACTCTCAAAGCAACACCTGAAGCATGAAATAAGAGGCTTGCTGTTTTTAACAGAAATCAGTGAGCCTTGTAATTTATGCCAGGGGATTTGCTATTCTGGATGAATCCCTTTTTTTTGATCATTTGTTTGAAGTTGTAAAAATAGGTGTATTAACCGAAATATTCCGCATTATTGTCCCATTTTCAGCTACTGTTAAAGTAACCCCTGTTAGCTTATAAACCTGATGGAGTAGAATCCGCGATGTTATAAAAACAGTGGTTTTGGTTATCCCTTTCTTGTTCAAGAATATTCCATTTTGTAGCGCATCATTTTTTACGAATGACATTAAAACGACCGGCAGCCTGTTTGTTGCTGCGTTTTTTTGCCCAAAAACTGACGCCTTTAAATAAAGTATTCTCTAACGTGAAAGGAATATTTAAAGACCTAGATGGGTTGAAGTGAATAAAGAATAGTTAATAATGCTTGAGAATAAGAATCTTTGGGTTATGTGGTTCCCGGCCACAGTTGGAGTGTTGATTTTTTTTAGAACCGCTTTATATCTATACTTTGTGATGAGTGGCGGGAATTATATTCACCCGGATAGTGCGCTTTATTTGGAGCTGGCAGAGCACCTTATTGAAACGGGAGACTTTTTTTTACCTTCGTCGCAGCCGGATATTATTCAGCCGTTTGGAATTCCGTCTAGTCAAACGATGCGAATTTTGTTCTCTGATGTGCCTGCGGGTCCGGAAATATTTAGAACACCAGGGTATCCAGTATTTTTAGTGGTTCTGCATTGGCTAAACATTGATAATCCTTATAGCATCGTATTGATACAGGAAATTATTTATGGTGTAAGTATTTTTATTTTCTATCATTATGGTCAGCAATTATTAAATAAAAATATTATGAGAGCCGGAGTTATTTTTATGTTGATTAATTCTGGTGGTTTGGTGTGGCCAAAATTTTTAATCTCTGAAACCTTGTTCTTACCATTTTTAATAGCTGGTTTATTGTTTATCGGGCTATATCTCAGGCATTACCAAGTAAGATTTTTGATAATGGCTGGTGTTTTATTAGGTATAGGTGGATGGATAAGACCGGCAATACAGTATTTGCCCATTGTGGTGGCTTTGATCATTGTTCTGTTTCATTTTAAGAGCATGAAAAAATGGTTGCACGTTACAGTTTTTCTTCTATTTTTTGTGTTAACTCTTTCGCCGTGGTTAATACGTAATTATTACCATTATGGGCAGATATTTATGTCTGGACAGGGAAGTAATCTCCTGGCTAATTATCATGTTCCAGCCGTTTGGCATTGGCCAAATGTGGATCAATTTGATAAATCTGGTCAGCAGCTGGTACAGCGGAAAATTAAAAAAATTGTTGTGCAAAAAGAGAATGAATCAGGCCGTTCAGTTGATGCCGTCGAGTTTTTTAAACTACAGCAAAACTGGGCTCTTAAGGAATTAAGTCATTATCCCGTTATTTATTTTAAGGCTTGGTTGGCAGGTGCTGCGAGGGTGATGTATGAGTCCTTTGTGAATGATTTTTACCAGTTGATGCGGTTTCCGGATCACCGGCTTCATTTTTTAGATGTATTGACTGGAAATTTTAAGGCCTATCATTCAATTAAGACGACCGGGATTATATCTGGTGTTGTTTATTATTTTTTACATCAGGACAGGTTTTATCTGTTTCATACAGTTTTTTCCATGACTGTAGCGATTTTTGCTATTTTTGGAGCTGTCAGTATCGTTTCGAAAAGGGATTGTTTTTTATGGCTGATAATGCTGACTAATTTCTATTTCATATTATTGCCAGGACCGATTGGTTATGGAAGGTATCGCTTTCCGATCGATGTTTTTTGGTTCATTCAGGCATGCTATGGATATATGTGGATTGTCGGTCTGGTTCAATCCGCACAACAAAAAAATATATGGAAGGCAGTTTCCGATTGATCCAGAAATTACCGGAAACTGCAGTATTTGACTTGATGAGTGTTAAGGAAAACGCCTTCTAACTACTGCTTTCAGCTTTCGATGCAGTGATTTTACTGTTTGCTGACAAGGGATTGAAAATTTTACTCTCCAATTTGTTAGTCAGAACCGCATTGACTTCTGCAATGCCACATGCGCAGGTACAGGTATTTTGCTTGTTTTTGACCAGCTGGCGCCATTTCTTGATTTTTTCTCCGCGCCAGACGTCCATGAGTTTGTTGTCCCTCAGATTTTCAAACTTATCAACAAAAAAAGTACAGGGGAAGGTATCAAGAGCAGGATCGACGACTAAGTAGTAATAACCCGCATAACATTTGAATTTCTCCCATGTTGCATCCTTATCAAATATAAAAGTCTCAAATTCACGGATAAAGGAGTTATCCATCCAATCGTATTTTTTATATAAATCATTAAAAACTTTACGATATTTGCTGCGATCTTTTTGTTCAAACTGGTAAACATCGGCTTCTTTGATGTGAAACAGATTGAGTTTTTCCTTTACCTTAAATTTAGGTGCAGTTACGCCGTCATGAATGGGTTGAATGGCAATTTTATCAACAAGATGTTGAAATTTCTCAACATAGGTGTCGATGGATTCATAATTTTGTTTGGAAATAATCATCCGTAAAACAATTTCGGGCTTTTTGGTGCCAGATTGTTTTTGTGCTTCCCTGACGGCTTCAATGCCACGGAAAATTGAATCAGTGAGTTTGGGAATTTCCCTCGCAGTGTCATGAATTTCGGGTTTATCAGAGTCCAGGCTGATAATCAGGCTGTCAAGCCCCGAATCGACCAATCTTTTTGCTTTTTTTGCCAACAACGCACCATTGGTGTTGACGTTAACAAACATATTGTATTTTTTTGCTTCCTGGATGATTTCCGGTAAATCCTTACGGAGTAAGGTTTCTCCACCGGTCAAGCTTAAATGCCAAGTGCCAGCTTCACCTAATTGTCTAACGATTGACATGGCTTCTTCATGGGTCATTTCCCGATCAAGCTGTTTATGTAATTCGTGGGTATCACAAAAAGAACATTTCGCATTACAGTTAAACAGTACATTCCAGCCGACAAAAGTTGGCCCTCGACTGGGTTTTTTATCATAAAGATAAACCAGGGTGTTATCGATAAAGGTGAGTGCGCCGCGTGCAAGACCGGTATGATATTCTTTGACGAAAGCGTAAGCAGATTTGAGGGTTTTCAATGTCTTCATTCAGGATGTCGTAAAAAAACAAAATAAAGTTGTGCTAAAGATACACTATTTCTGATAATAATGGTAGGGATTAAGCATTATTCATGCCCCAGTCGACAATAATGTATTTTTTGTTCAAGGCTATTTGCTGTAACTTTTTAGTTGGGTTGACGGCAATGGCTTTATCAACCCATTCAAGCAATGGCTGATCAGAATGATGATCTGTATAACCAATCCGAAATATATTATTTCTACTGGTATCTATTAATTCAACGAGTCGCTTTAATTTGTTGTGACCGTAGCAATTATAGCCATCAATTTTACCAATAAGTTTTTTTTGTTCATTCCATTTCGAGCGGGTGCAGATAATCGTATCAAAACCTAATTGGTTGCCTAGTTTTTTAACATAAAAATCAAAACTGGCCGATGCCAGAACCAGTTGATGATTGGCTTCTCGATGTTGTTGTATTTTTTGTAGCGCTTTTTGACGAATCCCTTGATTATGTAATTTTGCCAAAAAGCGGTCTGTACAGTGATCAAGTTGCGATTGTGTCAAACCGCCGGCGATTGCGCCTAGAAAAGTTTCTTTTAGCCAGCTATTATCTTTTAGCCCTGTTTTATGTATGAATACGGCAAAAGGTAAAAATCCGCAGCGGAGTATCCGGTAGGGATGGCATTTTAAGACCGTCAGCAAAAAAGCAATGTAGGTATCTTTTTTGGTAATAGTGCTGTCAAGATCAAATATGGCAACAGTTTGCTGGCTGCTTGTTTCAATCTGTTTCATTGACGAATAGGGTGTGATTTGAAAGTAAAGTGGTGGTTAATGAGAAAATTCAGTAAAAAAACGGTCCCCGTAGCAAAAATCTGGGAGTAAATGTAAGGCCATTTTTCCATAACATTTAAAAACCAGAACAGGCCGGTATTAATATTTAAGGTTAAAATAGTAACCAGCAGAAACCGAAACATAAAGCGTTTATGAGAACCGGTAGGCTTAAATGTCCAGTAATACTGGATAAAGTAACTGAAAATTACGGCAAGGCAGAATCCAATGGCACTCGCCATGGTTGGATTAATTCCAAATTCCTCTATTAACAGAATTAATGTTCCAAAAAGAATTACTGTTGCCAGGCCCCCCGAAATAAAATAGCGGATAAAGCTGGCAAGATAGCGCCTGACTCCCATCAGAAAACGACCGGATCAACCATGCTTTTCATCCATGGGATATCAATAAAAAACAAGGTGGTAACAACAATTGCCAGGAATATCACATAAGCAACAAATTTCGGTTCACGATAAAGTTTTTCCGGAGTTTGCGAGGCGGAATGTGGTTTCATGGCAATATAGGCATACCAGACGAATAACAGTGCAAATAGTGGAAAGCTGAGTAAAAATTCAACCCGGTACTTAATCAAAAACACCCCCAGAAAAAAACCGGATGAAATCGCATAAAAAAACGATGACAGTAGCAGGCTTTGTTCTGTGTAGTAGATAAATGATCGCCGGTACAGGCCGGCTTGTTCATGGTCATCAATATATCTGAATTCTGCGTAACGTTTCATGGCCATTAAGAAAGCACCTCCCATCCAGTATGCAAGTAGAATACTCGAAGGTGGAAAGCTGCCACTGACCAAAGCACTCCAGCCAAGTAATAAACGTAATGGGTTGTTGATGGATTCGCTCAGAACATCGAGATAAACCTGATCTTTTGTTCGAAAGGGTTTGACATTGTATAAAACTCCCATCACCAAAAGTACAATGGAGAGCATAATAAACTCTTTATTTAAAAGTGATGCTAGACCGAGTCCAATGGCAATAAGGATTGCATATTCAAGATAGACATATTTAGCTTTAATGTTACCAACCGCTGAGGGCCGGTGTTTTTTTATCGGGTGATGCTGATCAAAATCCTTATCCAGCCATTCGTTGATAACATAGTTGGCAGAGGCAATAAAACAGGTGCTCAATATTGCAATAATTGAGGGTACAATAGCTTCTAATAAAGGTACATGGGCTAATATGATGGCCAGGGCAATCCCGGGCAGCATGAAAATATTTTTAAACCAATGGTCAATACGAGCAATATGGATATAGTCTTTCACTTGTTGATGGGTTGCTTGAAGATGAATAGATAAAACCCATACATTATACGGAGTTATTGATCGAATTTATAGCAGATTAAATTTTGTCGTGACTAATGGAAAGAAAAACGCCGTAATCAAGTGATTGCATGACAATGTTTGAGTCATGCTCTGTTAAAATAACCAAATGTCAATTTCATCAATAATATGTAGAAATTTTGCTTGGGTAGTTGCAATTTTAATTCTGATTAGAATTGTTTTCTTTGTTTGTTTTGTGGTTTTTGATGGCCAATATTTAGAAGAAGATTCAGGGTATTATATCTGGCTCGCAGATATTTTGAGAGAGCATCACGTATTTTCTCAAACCGATCAGCCACCGTTTTCACCGCAACTTTTCCGGACACCTGGATATCCGACTTTTCTTGCTTTGTTGAAAGAACTCGGGATGGAAAGTCCATATTGGGCGGTACTATGGCAGGAGTTAATTTATGGTCTGTGTGTTTTTATTTTCTTTCACTATGGAAAACCGCTTTTTGGTGGAAAAATCACCCGCTTAGGAGTGATTTTTTTATTGATAGAACCAGGGGGGCTGTCAACGCCAAAAATGATTTTGTCGGAAACCTTGTTTTTGCCATTTTTCTTTTCCGGGATATTAGCAATTGGCCACTATTTGCGAACTCACAATGGGCGATTATTGTTTTTTTCTGGCGCAATGATGGGAGTAGGCGCGTGGATACGGCCGGCTATTTTATATTTTCCGGCGGTGGCTGCAATAACCCTGGTTGGCTTTGCTATAAAAGACAAAAAAAGATGGTTGCATGCTGGTGTTTTGCTTTTTGCATTTATTTTGGTGATTTCGCCCTGGTTGCTGAGAAATTATCATTATTTTGGCAAGTTGGTCATGTCTGGGCAGCAAAGCAATATGTTGGCGAACTATCATGTGCCTATGGTTTGGGAATCGGCCAGGGGAATTCCATTCTGGACCGGGCATAAAAAAATCAAGGAACAAGTCAGGCTAGCAATAGACGAGCAGGCCAAAAAATTAGATCGAAAATTGAGTACCGCTGAGGAGCTGGATCTGGAACAAAAAATTGCTATTGATGAATTAAAAAAATATCCTTGGCATTATTTGAAGCAATGGTGCTTTGGAGTTTTAAAAACCATGAATGGAGCAAATTTATTCGGCGTCTATCATGCTTTCAGGCATCGCACTGACCGGCTGCATTTTTTTGAAATCGAGGCGACTGACTTCAAGGATAAAGTTTATATTTTTCTGATTAATCAGGATTATTTTTATATCGCAGAAGTTTTACTGAGAGTGATCATTGGTTTGTTTGCTTTGATTGGCGCACTTTGGATTGTTATAAAAAGAGATTGTTTTCTCTGGGTTATGATGTTGGCTAATTTTTATTTTATTTGTTCTCCTGGACCTATGGGATATGCCAGATTTCGTTTCCCAGTCGAAGTCTTTTGGTTTATCCAGGCTTATTATGGCTTGGCTTGGATGCAGTGTTTATTACAAAAGCGGAAGCTGCAAAAAACATAGTATAATAACGGGTTATATTTTCGGCAGTAGGAGTTGATATGCAAATAATTCAAGAAGCACTGACATTCGATGATGTTCTTCTGGTGCCTGCCCATTCCACAGTTTTACCGCGCGAAGTCGATTTAAAAACTCGGCTGACAAGGGATATTCATCTTAATATCCCGCTGATGTCCGCAGCAATGGATACAGTTACCGAAGCAAGATTAGCCATTACTATGGCTCAGGAAGGTGGAATCGGTATTATTCATAAAAATATGACAGCTCAACAACAGGCACATGAGGTGCGGCGCGTCAAGAAATTTGAAAGTGGTGTAATACGTGAACCAATAACGGTTTCACCGGATATTAGCATTCAGGAGGTGATCAACCTGACTCATGCAAAAAATATTTCGGGGGTTCCGGTAGTTGTTGGCGATGAGTTGGTTGGCATTGTGACCGGAAGGGACTTACGTTTTGAAACGCGTTTTGACGAGCCGGTTTCCAAGGTCATGACGCCCAAGGAACGATTGATAACTGTCAAGGAAAATGCCGGACAGGAAGAAGCAATCAAACTACTTCATGAACATAGAATTGAAAAAATACTGGTGGTCAATGATGATTTTCAGTTGCGAGGTTTGATTACCGTCAAGGATATTCAAAAAGCCAAAGATTATCCGAGTGCGTGTAAAGACAGTCAGGAGCGGTTGCGTGTCGGCGCGGCAGTCGGGACTGGCCAAGGAACAGAAGAGCGGGTTGAAGCTTTGGTTGAGGCCGGTGTTGATGTCATTATTGTTGATACTGCGCATGGGCATTCACAAGGGGTTCTGGATCGAGTGCAGTGGGTAAAACAAAAACACCCGGGGGTTCAAGTAATTGGTGGGAATATTGCTACAGCGGAAGCCGCCAAAGCGCTAGTTAAGGCGGGTGCTGATGCAGTAAAAGTTGGTATTGGTCCTGGTTCTATTTGCACCACCAGAATTGTTGCTGGAGTTGGCGTTCCCCAAATTACGGCAATTAGTGATATTGCCGATGTGTTACAGGGTACAGGCGTACCTTTGATTGCTGATGGCGGTATTCGTTTTTCAGGTGATGTCGCGAAAGCGTTGGCTGCCGGCGCTCATTCGGTTATGCTGGGAAGTCTTTTTGCAGGAACTGAAGAAGCGCCTGGAGAAGTTGAATTGTATCAGGGGCGCTCTTACAAATCATACCGGGGAATGGGTTCTTTGGGGGCCATGTCGCAGCAAGAGGGTTCCAGTGATCGTTATTTTCAGGAAGATGCCACTAATGTTGAAAAATTGGTGCCTGAAGGTATTGAAGGTCGGGTTCCATACAAGGGCAGTGTGATTGCGATTGTCCATCAGCTCATTGGAGGTGTTCGGGCGAGCATGGGCTATACAGGCAATCAGACGATCAGTCAAATGCATAAAAATGCCAAATTTGTGCGTGTGACCAATGCCGGTATGCGCGAAAGTCATGTTCATGACGTAAGCATCACCAAGGAAGCTCCAAATTACCGAATGGATTAAGTTTGTCCGCCTAATTGTAATAATCATTTTTTAATTATTTTTGTTTCTATGACATCTAGCCTGCCAGCTAATATTCATGCTGATAAGATTCTGATTCTCGATTTTGGATCGCAATATACTCAGTTGATAGCTCGACGAATTCGCGAAATTGGCGTGTATTGTGAAATTTACGCTTATGATTGTGATACTGAAGCGATAAAAACTTTTTTTCCGAAAGGAATTATTTTGTCTGGTGGACCCGAGACTGTTACCAGTGGCGACACGCCCAGAGCGCCAGAAATTGTTTTTCAATTAGGAATTCCAGTTTTAGGTATTTGTTATGGCATGCAAACCATGACTGAGCAGCTCGGCGGCAAAGTTGAATCATCCGATCATCGGGAGTTTGGCTATGCCCAGATCCGGGCGAGAGGTCATTCCAAACTATTGCTGGATATTGAGGACCATACCACCCCGGAAGGCTACGCCTTGCTGGATGTCTGGATGAGCCATGGCGACAGGCTGGTTGAATTACCAGAAGGTTTTAAACTAATTGCCAGTTCAGATGGCGCGCCTATCGCCGGTATTGCCGATGAAACCAGAAAATTTTATGGCTTACAATTTCATCCGGAAGTAACGCATACCCGGCAGGGTGGGCGAATCCTGGAGCGCTTTGTTGTGGAAATCTGCGAATGTGAAGCATTATGGACAGCGCATAACATTATTGAAGACAGTATCGTTGCGATAAAAAACAAGGTTGGCAATGACCACGTTATTCTGGGTTTGTCCGGAGGAGTTGATTCTTCTGTCGTAGCTGCTTTATTGCATAAAGCTATTGACAGCCAGTTAACTTGTGTTTTTGTGGATACCGGGTTGTTGCGTTTACACGAAGGTGACCAGGTGATGGCCACTTTTGCAGAACACATGGGTGTCAAAGTGATCCGGGTTGATGCAGAACAGCGTTACCTTGAAGCTTTAGCAGGTATTGAAGATCCTGAGCAAAAACGCAAAATTATTGGAAATTTGTTTATCGAGATTTTTGATGAGCAAGCAGCAAAATTAACTGATGCCAAGTGGTTAGCGCAAGGGACAATTTACCCGGATGTTATTGAATCGGCCGGGGCAAAAACTGGCAAGGCACATCTAATCAAATCACATCATAATGTTGGTGGGTTGCCAGAAAATATGAAACTGAAACTGGTTGAACCGTTGCGGGAATTATTTAAGGATGAGGTCCGAAAAATTGGCCTGGAATTAGGTTTGCCCTATGAAATGGTATATCGTCATCCTTTCCCTGGGCCAGGGCTAGGCGTTAGAATTCTTGGCGAGGTTAAAAAACAGTATGCCGATTTGCTGCGTCAGGCAGATGCTATTTTTATTGACGAGTTATATAGGCATCAACTCTACGAAAAGGTGAGTCAGGCTTTTACTGTTTTTCTACCTGTCAAATCTGTTGGTGTTATGGGTGATGGTCGCCGTTATGATTATGTCGTTGCCCTGCGAGCAGTGGAAACAATTGATTTCATGACTGCAAGATGGGCGCATTTACCTTATGATTTTCTGGATCTGGTTTCTCGCCGGATTATCAATGAGGTTTCAGGCATTTCCAGGGTTACCTATGACATTTCCGGTAAACCTCCTGCGACTATTGAGTGGGAATAAATTGGCAAAATCATGAAAGATTTAGCGGAAATTCAGCAGGCACTCAGGCAGTTTGCCTCAGAACGAGATTGGGACCAATTCCATTCGCCAAAAAACTTGGCAATGGCGCTTAGCGTCGAAGCTTCCGAATTACTGGAGCATTTTCAATGGCTGACTGAAGTATACTTTTTACG
>Ga0256839_1001034_pt1 | contig 34728 bp, 31 predicted proteins | sample 354166metaG_FD_185968 | JGI IMG/M metagenome (GOLD analysis project Ga0256839, IMG submission 185968) | Hydrothermal vent microbial communities from Mid Atlantic Ridge, Atlantic Ocean - 354-166 | ecosystem: Environmental > Aquatic > Marine > Hydrothermal vents | place: Atlantic Ocean: Mid...
TCCCGTGTCCAGTCGATCGACCTTTCTTCGAGCATCGTCTGCATCTCCTCCAAACTATGTAGGGATGGAACGGTCACGTCGGGCAGACGGTCGGGCAAAACGACCTGCTGCAGCCAGTCAACGAAACTCTCTGCCAATTCTCGCTGATTTCGCTCGGACAGCCAAGTCTTCAGGGCCGCAAATGCCTCGTGGAAGGATTCCAGCGAAGGACTGTTCTCCAATCGAAACATGGCGGCTACCAGATTGTTCATTCCCGCGAGTTGCCCATAGTCCTGCTGGCGCTCCTGCAAGACCAGATACCGTATGTCCGGTTGAAAGGGAACGAGGCTGACCGGACCTTCGGCCAGCATTTCGTGGAGGCTGGTCGGTGCCGACCACGAACGCTCGCCACCATACAGTACGATCGGCACCACCAGAGGCAACGACGCGTCGGGAGGAAGTTCCTGCGAGCGGATCAGATCCTGATAGAGCAGTCCTACGTAGACCAGCAGCCGAACGGCCATGTAGGGATTGATCGTGGACTGAAACTCCAACACCAGATAGACATACAGCCAACGGCCCCGCAACCGGAGCTTCCAGACAACGTCGCTACTACGGCTGCGGAATGTGTGGCTGACGAAGTTGGTGGGAACCCGCTCGAGTGTTTCGAATTCCAGATCCCCCACCCACGGTTCGTCGACGAACCCCGTCAGCAAGTCAGCCACCATCTCCCGATGGACGAACAGCCGACGGCGACTCGAATCATGGGAACCCATAGCCTCCTCCAGAAACGGCTCAGCGAGTTGCGCAGCAGCCAGGCTCCCGCGCCGAAAAACCCCTCTAAGATATCAATGCCCAAAAAAGACCCTCGATGAGCATTTTTCTTGAGAATTGGCCCAAATTCTCGAAAAATCTCTCCGAGAAGAGGCAGATTGACTCGAGTTCGTCTAACAGGCTGTCACAAAACTCCAGGCCGCAAGCAACACGCCCGACGCCGGAACGCGGCGCGGCGGGTTTGGTTACAGGCTTTAAGAAACTACGGCCGGCCCATCGAGTTCCCCTCGGCAATCCGGCCGACTAGGATGAACCGGACAGTTCCGTCACCGACAACACCTCTGGACAGCGAGGAGACAACATGGTGATTGTGGCTCAGTACAGACAACAATCCGCATGCCTGCTTTTTTGCCTGTTGACGTTCGGATGGATAAGTGGACAGACGGCACGTGGCGACGAACCCCGTCCAGCCTGGCAGACGCCGCCGCTAGTCCGGCTGATCGATGCGCGAGACGGGCAGACGCGCACGCCCCTCTCCTGGTCCGCCGGGCTCGATGCGCTGGCCCAGTCCGAGTTCGTATTCCTGGGAGAAACGCACACCGACGAAACGACTCACCGAGTCGAATTGGCCGTCTATCGCGAACTGGTCAAACGCCGCTCGGGAAAAGTCGTGCTGGCACTCGAGATGTTCGAGCGGGACGTGCAACCCGTCCTGGACGACTATCTGGCCGGCAAGATCGACGAGCCGACGTTTTGGATGAAAGCACGAGTGTGGGGAAATTACCGCTCGGGATACCGGCCACTGATCGAATTCGCCAAGAAGCACCAACTTCCGGTCGTCGCATCGAATTTTCCCCGGCCCCTGCTGCGCACGATTGCCCGGGATCGCGAGGCTGGCTGGAAGAAGCTGAAAGAGTCGTCGCCTCATCTGGTCCCCCAGCAAGTGCTCGCTCAATCGGCAGCCTACTGGCGGCGAGTCGACAACGCCATTCGAGGCCATCTGGAGATGATGCGTCTGCCGACCGACCCGGAGGCCCGCCGATTCAGCACGCAATCGCTGTGGGACAATACGATGGCCGAGTCGTGCGTGCTGGCGGCCAAGGAACATCCGGGCTGGCTGGTGTTGCACGTCAACGGCGGCTTCCACTCGGCTTACCACGATGGCACAGTCCGGCAGTTGAAACTGCGACTCCCCAAGGCCGAGATTCGCACGGTGGCATTGGTCCCCGCACTCAATCCGGCGGCCTCCGAACTGCGAGGCAAACCGTCGGCTGATTTCGTCGTGTACGTCGAGTCGCGGGCGCGGGACAAGGACGAAGGCCGCTGGGGAGTTACTGTCGGCCGCAACCAACGCTACCGACTATCGATGCCTCATCAGGCGAGCTCATCCCAGCCGGCGCCTCTGCTGATCTGGCTCGGTGACGACGGCTTCACCGCCGCTGATGGACTGGAACTACTCCGCTCACGTTTCGGAGAGGATTGGGCGCTGGCCGTCCTCGAACCAACCTACCGTCAGACGGAATTAGACGGCTCCGATGGCGGTCGCTGGTTCTATCCCGATACGTTTTCGTCGGATTTGGGAACGGCGACGGGAGCCGTCGAGCGGATCTGGGGCTACATCTGCCGCCGCTATCCCGTCAATCCGCGGCAAGTGATCGTCGCCGGCGAAGGAACCGGCGCGACCGTGGTGGCCTCGATTGCCGCTCACACCGACCGCATCTCCGGCAAATTCCTGTCCCTGCTGCCCCGGCGCGCCACCAAACTCAAGGATCTCCCGCTGCCGCTCAAGGAACTGTGGGGAGACGATCCTATGCCCAAACGCACGTTGATGGTGATGGCGCCGTCGTCGCAGCGATCCTGGTGGCAGAGCGAACTGTCGGCATACGCTGGTGAAGGGATCGGGACCAAACTCCATGCCGTGGCCGATGACCGGATCGATCCCGACCGGCTACTCGAAACGGGCATCGCCACGTTGTCCGGCGACCAAGCCGACGTGCCCGATGCCGAAGATGGCGTGTTGATCATCGACCACTCGACCCCTCGCGCCCAGTTCTGGGCTCGACTGCAGGTCTTGCGGCACCGAAAGCGAACCGGACAGTGGCTGCGAGTCGCCGAGCAACCGGTCGAGGGCAAGCCGCTGTGGCGCGTGAAGGTGACTCCGCAAGTGCTGGCCCCTCCCGGCGCCGTGCCTCGCTGCCCCGGCCCGTTCGGCGGAACGACGGTCCTGGTTCTCCCGGAGGATATCGACGACGCGACCGCGCAAGAATGGCTCAAGCTGGAATCCAACGACCCGCTGGCAGCTCAAAGTCGCTTTCACCGCCTGCGCATTGTCACAGGCAAGGAGTCTCGCAAGCTGGCGGACGTATTGGAGAAACTCCATTCCGAGCGTCGCAAGAACGTGCTGATCGTTCCCGCCCAATTCGCAGCCTCTCCCGAACAAATGTGGAAACTCAAACGGGAAGCGGCAACTTGGGACGACCGTATGACACTCCAGTGGCTTCCCGGCCTGGGAGGCCAAGACATGAAGGGGATGCTGACGCGAACGGGAGGATAGGGAACACGGGATCTCCCGGACGCATGTATTGAGCCACTCAGATCAGAAAGTAAACGAAGGGGACCGCCGATCGACGCCGATCGACGCCCAACGCGGGCCTCGCCCGCAAGTGTGAAGTGTGAGGGGACGCAATGGCGGCTGGAGAGGGCAGCGCCGGCAACATGCGAGCACGGCGCGCAGATACTACGAAGCAAGACTCTAAATCACACGGTTGCGACACGTTCGAAAGTGGATCGTGGCACCCGGCGTTGATGTTGGCGTTCGCCCCGACATCGCCGGTAGGCTGTACCGCGTGCCCAAACGACAGAAGCCGTTCCACAAACAGGAACCATCTCGCAACAACGCGGCCCTATGCCCGTTGCGGAATAGCCTCCGCTTCGATGTGAACGTGCTCGACCTGGTACCCCGCAGCCGTCACGTTCGTGATCGCTGAGTTGCTCGCCGCCTCCAGCGAGCCCGCTTCGCGGCTGAAGTCGATCGAGAACACGCCGTTGCAAGTCCCCGGTGTTCCGTCGTCGCAGCCGGCATCGAACAGCTCGTCGGCAATCTCCTCTGTCAATTCCGGCGATCCCTTCAGGACCACACGACACTCATACTTCCTTATCTCACGTCCCCCACTTGCGCTCTATGGCTCGTGCTGGCGGGGAATCTGCGCCATTGTAAATGACCCCTACGGGGTTCGAACAAGTCGCTAAAACCCGGGAAAAACAGCACTTTTCAGACGACCCGAAGCATAACCCGAAGCAGTTGGCGCACAATGACCCGCTGCTCGCCGATCTGATCGAACTGTGGCCGACGCTCGATGAGGCAACCAAGGGGCGGATTCTCCGCCTGGCTGTCGACGTCAATGACACACTGCCGACACTGTCGACGTCTACGGAAATCGATATTTCCGCGGTTGCAGCGAATTGTGTCGGCGCGACTTCCGACGAAAGGAGCGAGTGTGATGAAGAGTCCCGCAAAAGAGTCGCGAGGAACCCAACGCCGCACTGACGCGGCTGTGGCAGCCTGTCCGTCATGCAAGAACACGGTTCGACACTTCCGGGTCACCTCGGGGGCGGGAACGTGGGAGTGCCCGTCTTGCGGCCGACTGTCGACGTTCAGGGAACTGGAGTTGGCTGAGCGGCAGATCAACCAGAGAGGGATTACGCGAGGTTTGATGAGGAGATGAGGGGCACGGGAAACCCTTCCCTGGCTGTCCAAGGGAAGCGACAACCCGCAATCAAGAGAGAGACGCCATGCGAGTCACCTTCGCCTTATCCCAACGACAACGCAAGGAACTGCTCGAGCGAGGCCGTGTGCTGCGGCTTGTGCTGCCGGACGATGAGATGATCCCCGACGGGGAACTGCTCGAGCACGTCCGCCAGGTGCTCGACGTTCCGCCGACCTGGGTGAAGTCTGTGACGACGGGAAGCGTTGCCGTCCACCCGGAACTCACCCCCAGCCCAATGCTATCGGGAGCCAGCGTCTACGGTCGCATCGTTCACGATGATTCGACGTGCCGCCCTGGCACTGGTGCCATCGTTGTGTCAGTGCTGCACGTCGACGTGGCGGCGGTCGACAAGCCAAGAGGCCGCACCAAGTGGCAGTGGCCGGGTCGAGTGGTGGTTGCCGAAGAGGAGCACACCGACACCTGAGCCTTCCCCCCCGGGCCCCGCCACCCCCCGGGGGGGGCCGACATTTCTGGGCCCCCAAGGGCGGGACCACCGCCCTACGCCCGTTTTTTTTGGACGAATTTAGGAATTGCAGACCCGGTTGTCTTATATATCAGGGCCGCAACCGCCAGACCGCCTGCCTGATCGCCGGCGTGCAGCCCCGATACGAGACGTGCCCGCTCGAGGACGATGCCGAGATCGTGTCACTGGTCTGGTCGCTCAATGAAACACGGCGTCATCTCACGGCCGGCCAACGGGCCGCGGCAGCGGCGAAGATGGAAGAGCTACTTGAGAAGTTTCGAGGGGAGGCGAAGAGGCGGCAGAAGGAAGCAGGCAGCCGCGGACGGGAGGGCGGGAGAGGGAGGAAAAAACCCTTAGCGTCAATTGACGCTAAGGGTTCTGACGACGATCACGCTAGAAAAACCTCATCCAAAATCGCTGCGGTTGCAGGCGTATCTGCACGGTCCATCGAACGTGCGATGGCGGTGAAGGAGAACGCCCCTGATCTGTTCGAGAAACTCGAGGCGGGGGAGCTGTCGGTGTGGGGGGCGTTTGCTTCGCGTTTCCTTGGGCGTTTGGTTGGAGTTTGCTTGCCGTTTGGTTGCGTTTTGCTTAAGCAACATGAGTGACATATCTGCGTCACACGGCCTACACGACACCATATTTGACACGTTTACCCTAGGTGCCGACGAGCAAATCTGTGGTCGGAGGAGACCTTTTCTGACGACCAACACGCGAGGAGGTGAAGAGGCGGCAAGACGAAGGCCGAAAGAGTGGAGGGAGAGGGAGGAAAAAAACCTTCCCCTCAATTGAGGAGAAGGTTTCTGACGACGACCACGAGCGAAAAACCTCACTGAGGAACAACCAGGGGGAGAGGGGGCCCTTCCCTGGCTGTATTGCCCGGCATCTACCGCAATGGTAACATCCATGCCAAGGTAGACGGTTTGGCCACCGTCGAACGACTCGGCGCGGCTGGGTGGGCGCAAGTCCTTTCCGGCCCGGTCGCGCTCGAGTCGGCCTGTCTTTGCCTGCCCTGTGACGGAAAGGTGTCTCGATGGGTTCAACCAGCGACCTGCAACGAATCGTTGAACTACGGGCCGCACTGGCCGGCCTGGCAGTACACTGCCACGAAGATGTCAGGCGAGCCGCTGCCGACGTAAAGGCTCGAGCGGCACGCGGAAGCTACCCGACCGACGAAGACTACGACCGGGCCGCATCTGACGACTGGGAGGACTTCACGCGGCGATGGGACGAGGACAACCAGGCGGTCGTTCTGGTGCCGACCTGCGACTCGCCCTGGCCGCGGTTGCTGCGAGACCTCAAGAGCGCACTGGTCTCATTCTTCGACCTGTGGCACAAGGCCGACGGGGCGGCGAGACGACTTCCCGATGAACTGTTCGACTCGGAAGCAACAGCACTGCCCGACCGGCTACGGTCACGCATCTTCTGCTGGCTGGCCGAGGTAGCCGGCCCTTTCTGGTTGTTGAAGGACGACAACGGAAGCCTCACACGGCCGGACGGTGTGGACCTGCGGGCGGCTTACCGATGGGCCGCAACGGTGTCACTTCCCGAACGCTGGCCCTACAGCGACGACGCGGCCGAGCTTGATAAGGCGTTGCTGACCGTCCAGGAACGGCTGAGACGCGACGCTCCTGCGGGAGCACCGGAAAAGGTTCCGGAAAACCTTCCGGAAAAAGTTCCGGAAAAAGTTCCGGAAAAGGTTCCGGAAAACATAGTGCGCCGGCAAATCGCACTAGCACGGCATGGCCTGTCGGGCGTGTTGCTGCGGTTGTTCGACGCCTTGGCTGAGTCTCCGGGAGAATGGGTCTCATTCGACGACCTGGAAGGTGTCTTCACGAAGTGCGACGTGGCTGACGAGACGGTCAAGAAAAGTGCCGCCAGACTCGACAAAGCGCTGCACAACGAGATGGAAGGCGTGTTTGCAGTCTCTTGCTCCAAATCGGACCGCCGAATCCGGCTCGAGGTTCTCTGATCCTGGGGCGACGGACAAAAAAGGGACAAAAAAAGGGACAAGTGTCCCCTGATTTGTCCCCTGATTTGTCCCCGCGGGCTGCCATGATCCTGTCATCGTTGTTTTGTTCCACGATGATAGGAGACGCTTTTATGGCTGACCACATCCCATCACTCGAGTACGTCACGCGGCGCATCGGTGAGCTGTCGCGTGAGCTGTCCCTGCTCCGGTCGCTGCGGCGCATCCTGCGGCGGCATGAGGCGACCTGCGAGGCTGCGGCCCGACTGCGGGAGCTGCGCACAAAAAGAGGGGAGGCTGCAAATGAGCGATAAGGCGACCCCCAAGCTCGCGCTGTCCGTGAGAGAGGCGGCCGAGGCACTCGGCATCAGCGAGCGGCTGCTGCGGTCCCTCACCCAACAGGGAAAGGTGCCGCATGTCAGGTTGGGCCCGAGTGAGCAGTCTCGGCTGGTCTATCCGGTCGAGGTGTTGCAGGAGTGGCTCTGGCGAGCGAGCGGCATGGACGCCGAGAACAAGGAGGAGGAGGCAGTCAGATGAGCAAAAAAAACCGGGCGGCATCCATGCCGGCCCACCAGTCTACTCCAGTATACGACATCGGCGACATCAAGGCAGCCGCCACTGGTCGCTGGGTCGAGCTGCTGGCTGAGGCCGGTGTACCCGGCGACGTGCTGGACGGCCGGCATCACCCGTGCCCGAGGTGTGGCGGCAGGGATCGGTTCCGTTTGATCGACGCCGGAGCCGGAGCGCTGAGGTGCAACCACTGTCTGACGGACGCCGGTGACGGACTTGCGTCACTCGTTTGGTGGATGGGCCGCGACTTCCGCGAGGTGCTCAAGTGGGTCGCGTCACGGCTGGGTGTCACACCCGACCGCCAGGGTGACACGCCTGTGTCAGACCCGTTGGTGGCCATCGCGCGACACAAGCGCGTCACTCCCGAGTCGCTCGTCGCGTATGGAGCTGTGCGAGTCAGCACGCGGGCCATATCACTGCCGGCGTATGGGCCCGATGGCAGGCGGTGCACGACGTTCTCGATTGCGGCGTCGGGAAGTGACAGACAAAGGAAGGGGCTGTTTCAGCGCGGCAAACCGGCCGGGCTGTTCTTTCCGCATCGCGACGGAAAGGTGCAACTGCCACAACCAGGCGAGGAGTGGCTGCTGGTCGAAGGCGTCAAAGACGCTGCCGCACTCCACTCGCTCGGCTACATGGCGGCCGGCTTGAACACGTCCCACCTCTCACCGAGGTTCGCCCGGCTGTTCGCCGGCGTGAAATGTGTCATCGTGCCCGACCGCGATAAGGCAGGACTCGAGGGCGCGAGCAAGACCGCATCCGCACTCACTGGCGGTGCCACATCTGTGTCAGTGGTGACGCTACCGCTCGAGTATCGCGAGACAGGCGGCGGCGACGTGCGGGACGTGCTGCGGCTACCGGACGGCGAGACCCTGCTGCGGCAGGCGATCAGCGATGCTCGCGACGTGTGTGAGCTATCGGTCAGCCAGGGGGACAAGCCCCTGCCCTACGAGCCCTTCCCGACGGAGCTACTCCCTGAGCCTCTGGCGGCCTACGTGCGAGCTGTAGCTGAAGCCGTCTACTGCGATGACGCGTACGTGTCACTGCCGCTGCTGGCGACCCTGGCAGGCGCGATCGGCAACAGCCGTCGCATCCGACTCAAGGACTCCTGGAGCGAGCCGGCGGTGCTGTGGTGTGTGACAGTCGGCGACTCCGGAAGCCGCAAGTCACCCGGCTTCGACGCGGGGACGTGGCCACTGAGCGTGCTCCAGTCTGCCGAGTTCTCTCGCTGGCGAGACGAGCATAGCGAGTGGGAGGAGCGACGACGATCGGGAGGCAAGGACTTCGACGAGCCGGAGCCCCAGCCGACTCGATACATCGTCCAGGACTCCACACTGGAGGGCCTGGCTGCACTGCTCGAGTCCAACCCGCGGGGCCTGCTGCTGGCTCGTGACGAGCTGTCCGGCTGGCTGGCCGGTTTCGACGCCTATCGCCCGACGGCCGGCGCGGACGTGGCACAGTGGCTTTCTATTCATGGGGCCCGTCCCCTGATCGTCGACCGGAAGACGGGTAAACGCATCACCCACTGCCCCGCCGCGGCGGTGTCGATCTGTGGTGGCATCCAGCCGGCCGTGCTGGCTCGAGCCATCCAGGGGCGAGGTGACGCCGAGCACGTGGAAAACGGGCTACTCGCGCGGCTACTGATCGCATATCCGCCCCACACGCCCAAGCGCTGGACTGACGCATCTGTGCCCGAGGGCATCCGCCAGGGCGTGATGGAGGTGACTGAGCGGCTGGTGTCTCTCGAGCCCGGGGAGGACGGCCGGCCGGTCGAGGTCGACCTGACGCCGGGCGCACTCGAGCGGTTTCGGCGTTTCGTTAACGAGCACGGTCAGGAGCAGGCTCGTCTGCCCGGTCCACTCCGGGCCGCATGGAGCAAGCTCGAGGCATACGCGGCACGCCTGGCGCTGGCGGCCCACATGGTCCGCCAGGTGACCGGGGACGCCGGCACCCTGGTCGATGAGGAGTCGATCGACGTGGGGATCAGCTTGGCGAGGTGGTTCGGGGGGGAGGCGGCGAGACTGTACGCCCTGCTGGGGGCGGCCGACGATACGCCAGAGGCGAGGGCCGAGCGGGAGCGGGCGAGACTGCTCGAGTGGATCAGGCGGCGGGGTGGAGTGGTGACGGTCCGGGAGGTCCAGCAAGGGCATCGGCGGTTCAGGACAGCCGGGGATGCCGAGATGGCACTGCGAGAGTTGGCCGACGCCGGGCATGGGAGGCTAGTAGTCGATCCCCCAGAAGGCAGGGGACGCCCCCGGACGGTGTTTTCTGTTTTCGTAGACGCATCGAGCACCCTGTCTACAGTGTCTACGTCTACGGAAATCGCTGAAACGGCTGAAATACCGAATAACGTAGACGTAGACAGCGTAGACGCATCTGTAGACCGTCTACGAAAATCCCCGGACGATCCCCCATGGATGACCGACGCCTTGGTGATCGACCCGTCGGACGCCTCTACGGAGGGGGGCGAGTGATGGACGCTGAGGGAATCTACTTCCGCCTGCTCGCCGCTGGAGTTTCTGTCGACGTGGAGGATGGCCGGCTAGTGGCGTGGCCGAGTGACCGGGTGCCCCCGTCCCTGGCTGTTCCCCTGCGGCAGCACGCTAGTGAGCTGGTGAGGCGACTCGAGGGGCGGCCGTCGGCTGGTCGGCGTCTGGCTGAGGCGCAACCAGGGGGAGAGCCTCACCCGGCACCGAACCCCCACCTGACCGGCCGGTGGGCCCGCTGGGGCGACCTGATCCGTTGCCCGCACTGCCGGGCCCGCGACCTGGTGGAGGTCGCCGGCGGCCTGCACTGCCGAGCCTGCGGCCGTCTGGCCTGGCTCGAGGGCCCGCGGTCGATCACTCGAGCGGACTGCCAGGACGAGGGCCTGCGGGCGGTGTCCTGCCCGGCCGGTCCATCGGCCCCCGAACTTCATCGACGGCTCTATGCCGACGAGGAGGCCCGGATAGACCGTCGCAGGCAGGAGCGGCTGCGAGAGGCTCAAGCAGCGACGACGCGGGAGTTGTTCTAGGGCATCCCTCCCTGGCGGTCGACGAGGAATTGAGTTGCATCACGTTCGAGATTCTGGTAGCAATACGAGCTGCCCTTCAGACGGAGAGGAAACTTGTCATGGCATCAATCGTCAAGCGGCCGAACGGCCATCGGTGGATTCAGTTTGTGGCGGCCGATGGGTCGCGAAAGACGGTCAGACTCGGCCGGTTCAGCCAGAGGGACGCCGAGGAAGTCAGGCGGCGAGTCGAGGAGCTGCTTTCATCGCTGATTGCCGGTTCGCCGTGGAGTCGGAGCCTGGCCGGCTGGGTGTCCGAGTTGCCCGACGGCCTGGCAACCAGGCTCGAGGGCGTCGGCCTGATTCCGAAGCGGGCAGAGTCTCGCGACGTGTCCGTAGTCGACTTTGCCACCACCTACATCGAAGGCCGGCGTGACATTGGAGACGGACGCCGAATCGTGCTTTACTCGTGTCGCAGACGACTGGAAGGTTTCTTTGCCGGCCGGCTGCTGCACGAAGTCTCGCCAGGCGACGCCGATGACTTCAAGCAGTGGCTGCTTGCGAAGTACGCCGCGGCCACTGTGGCGAAAACCATCAAAGACGCCAAGATGATCTTCCGGTCGGCCGTCCGTAAGGGAATCATCGAATCAAACCCCTTCGAGGACGTTACGGCCGGCCAGGTGGCCAACCGTGATCGGCTGGTGTTTGTGCCGCGAGAGACGGTTTATCGCGTCATTGATGCCTGCTCTGACGCCGAGTGGCGGCTGATCGTCGCACTGGCCAGGTTCGGTGGGCTGCGATGCCCTACCGAGATACTGCGACTGCGGTGGTGCGACATTGACTGGGACGGCAACCGAATGACCGTGACATGTTCCAAGACGAGGAAGTCACGACCGTATCGCGTGGTCCCCCTGTTCCCCGAGTTGCGACCCCACCTAGAGGTGGCGTGGGAAACCGCCAAGGAAGGGGCCGAATTCGTGGTGATGCGATACCGGAGCACGGCGGCCAACCTGCGAACGCAACTGCTTCGGATCATGCGCCGGGCTGGTGTCGAGCCGTGGCCCCGGCTGTTCCAAAATCTTCGGGCGAGCTGTGCGACGGAGCTGGCCGACCGCTTCCCGAGCCACGTTTGCGAGGAGTGGCTGGGGCATACCGAAGTGGTGGCGGACCGGCATTATCGAAGGGTGACAGATGAACACTTCGAGCGGGCGGCCAACCCGAAGCATAACCCGAAGCAGTACATGCCGGAAATGGGCGGAAATGGCCTGCAACGGGAGAAAACCGACTCCAGCGAGGATTGCCCGAAGTCAGTTTCCTGCAACCGTTTGCAACGTAAGTCCTTAAATGACAACGACTTAGGGATGACCCCTACGGGACTCGAACCCGTGTTACCGGCGTGAAAGGCCGGTGTCCTAGACCGCTAGACGAAGGGGCCGCCAATTCGGGGCCTCGAAAGACCGCAAGGCTATAGGGTATAGTCGGCGATCGGCATTTTCGTCAAGTGGGATGAGAAAAATCGGGAAAAGAGTCTGATGGCCGTTCGCATCGCCATGTGGTCGGGGCCGAGAAACATCTCGACGGCACTCATGCGAGCCTGGGGGAGCCGGGCCGACTGCTACGTCACCGATGAACCGCTCTATGCGTTCTACCTGCGGGAAACGGGGCTGGATCACCCCGGTCGCGAGGCCACGTTGGCGGCTCACAGCAGCGATTGGCGCGAGGTGACTCGCTGGTTGACCGGCCCGATCCCCGAGGACCGCTCGATCTGGTACCAAAAGCAGATGGCCCACCATTTGCTTCCCTCGGTCGGCCGAGACTGGCTCTCCAAACTCACCCACGCTTTCCTGATCCGCGACCCTCGCGAAATGCTGCTCTCGCTGGTCGAATTCCTTCCTACCATCCGAGTCGAAGACACTGGACTGCCGCAGCAAGTGGAGTTGTTTCGCCGAGTCCTTGAGCAAGAACCAAGGCCGCCGGTCGTGGTCGATGGCCGCGACGTGCTGGAAGATCCGCCGGGGTTGCTGCAAGAGTTGTGTCGGCGACTCGAGGTCCCTTACGATGCAGCCATGCTGCAGTGGGAACCGGGCCTGCGAAAAACGGACGGCGCGTGGGCTCCGTTCTGGTATGACAAGGTGCGCAAGACCACGACATTTGGAAAATACCGGCCCAAGGATGGCCCGCTTCCCGAGCCGCTCGAGCCGGTTTATCAAGCGTGTATTCCCTTGTATGAAGAACTGGCCGAGTACAAGATCGGTCGCATCTGAGCCGAAGTGAAACGAGCCGCCCCATGCTGCAGAAGTTTGATCCTCGCAACCGCGATCTGATCGTCAACATCAACGGTCGCCTGGTACACCGGGACCAGGCGGGCGTCAGTCCGTTCGATTCGGTGGTCCAAGGGGGGGACGCGGTGTGGGAGGGTTTGCGGCTTTATGACGGAAGAATCTTCAAGTTGCGCGAGCACTTGGCTCGATTGCGAGCGTCGGCTCGAGCACTCGCCTTCGCGGAAATCCCCACCGACGAGCAGATGATCGAGCAAATCAAGGCCACGCTGGCGGCCAACGGGATGCGGGACGAGGTGCATATTCGGCTCACGCTGACTCGAGGCGTCAAGCTCACCAGCGGCATGGATCCGCGACTCAATCAATCGGGTCCCACTTTGATCGTGCTGGCCGAGTATAAACGGCCCGTCTATGACCGCTCGGGCATCCGCCTGGTGACGGCGTCGATCCGCCGGCCGGATCCCGACGTGCTCGATCCGAAGATCCACCACAACAACTTGCTCAATTCGATCTTGGCCAAGATCGAAGCCAACGTGGCGGGAGCCGACGACGCGGTGATGCTCGATTCACGAGGCTTCATCGCCGAAACGAACGCCACCCATTTGTTCTTCGTGAGCGGCCAAGTGGTGCGGACGAGTCGGACGGTAGCTTGCCCCGAGGGGATTACTCGCGCGGTGGTACTCGAACTTTGCAAGGACCTCGGAATTGCGTCGCAAGTGTGCGATTTGTCGCTGCCGGAAGCCTACCGTGCGGACGAGGCGTTTTGCACGGGGACGATGGGCGAGTTGGCGGCGGTGAGCCATATTGACGGGAGGCAGATTGGGACCGGAGAGCGGCCGGTGCTGAAGCGACTCTCGGAGGCTTTCGCACGGCTGACGCAGCGAGAAGGGGAAGTCGTCGTTGAGAATCTGGGAAAGGCTTGAGGTCTAGTCGGCAAAGAGGGCGCCTCGGTTGCGGGGCCGGGTGCGGTCCCTATAATATCTTCGTCCGGCAAGGAACAAGGGGGCAGGCCACCCACTGTGGGGCAGGCCAGCCTCGCTTTTCGCTGGTAGAATCGAATGGGACACCCTGATTGCGGGCATGAAAGCCATGTGGACTGGACTTCGCAACTTTTGGACGTGGTTTCGCAACATTTTCGTTGCCGTCTCCACCGTGGCTCACGGTATGTGGGTCACCATCCGCTATTGGATGCTGACGTACAAGGACGACCGTAAGACCTTTACGGATCAGTACTTATACCCAGAAAAACCGGTAGAAGTGGCCGCTCGATATCGAGGATTCCACCGCTTCGATTTGACGACGTGCATTGCATGCGACCAGTGCGCCAAGGCCTGTCCGGTCGACTGCATTTACATCGGCAAGGAGCGGATCGAGGGAAGCAAGGGGTTCCGGATCACGGGGTATGCCATCGACTATTCGAAATGCATGTTCTGCGCGTTATGCGTCGAACCTTGTCCGGTCGATTGTATTTTTATGGGGGCAACGCACGACTTGAGTTGTTATAGTCGAGATGGGTGCATCGTCGATTTTGCTCGCCTGCCCGTCGAGGTGGCGTGGGGGCGGTCGACGTTGAACCCGGTGGCAGTCGCTCAGTCGAAAGTGATTGCCGAGCCCGTGCATGGCGGCCCGAATTCCTGAACGCCCCGGGAATCGAGGACGCCGCACGGGACCGAGGCACGGTTGCCGCCGACATTCGGGGCAGCGGAAGCCGGCCAACGAGGGGCTACGGAACGTGGAGGTCACACCATGACCCGGCACCATGATTCGGCGACACGTTTTTTTACGGTCGACCAGGCCAATGCCATGCTGCCCTTGGTCCGCGCGATCACGGAGGACATGGTGCAACTGGGGCGGGAGCTGTTCGACCGCCAGCAGCGTCTGGAATACCTGAAAGCAGCCCATCGTGGCTCGGGCGATGATCCTTACGTCGAAGAACTGCTGCAAATCGAGGAGGAACTCGAGCGGCAGCGGGAGAAACTGGCTGGATACGTGAGGGAGCTCCAAGAGTTGGGCGTGGAGCCCAAAAGTGCTACCGAGGGGCTGATCGACTTCCCCGCCGTGCTGGAAAACCGCCCGGTTTATCTCTGCTGGAAGCTAGGGGAGCCGGAGGTAATGTACTGGCACGAACTCGATGCCGGATTCGCCGGACGCCAGCCGCTGCCGGCGATCACACTCAGTGACTCATCGGTCGAACCCGACCCCGAACAGTAGGACGCGCTCGAGTCGCGGACTGGGCAAAACGGTGGCCGAGCCGTGGGCCTGCGATCTCGATGCGGGGCGCAATCGATCGGCATCTCCCCTCACCCGTCATCCGGAGACGGAAACATCGGCGATCTCCCCATTCGCTTCTTTCCGGCCCTTGCGTTCCCCGCGGGCCTGCTTACAATGACCGCCCGATAACGGTGTTGGGAGCGCCGGGCGTTCGCTGGAGCCGCCACTTGAGCCACTGTCGGCTCACGCTGCATCAAGTCCGTAGCTGGGATGGAACAAGCCGATCATGTCGCAGGCCATCATGTCGTCGGTGGGGATTGCCGCGTACCTCGCGTTGTTCGTGGGCGTCGCCCTCGTTTTCGTATTCGTCAATCTGCTGATCGGATGGCTGCTGCGGCCCCGCAATCCCGAGCCGGAGAAGCTGGAGATTTACGAATGCGGTGAGCCGGCAATCGGTTCGAGTTACGTGCAGTTCGACCTGCGGTTCTACGTGGTGGCACTGCTGTTCATCATCTTCGATGTCGAAGTCGCCTTCTTTTTCCCTTGGGCCACACTGTTCGGCAAGACCATGAACCTGGCGGACGAGCGAGCCGGAAACGTGGCGGTCGAACGTCTGGCCGACGATTTGGTGCTTTCCCAGAATGCGAAGGGCGTATTGCGGGAGCTGGGTGTGCGTCACGCCGAGGTTCCCTCGCACGTACCGGAATCGTTAAAAACGGAAGTATTCGCTCGAGACGCTCAGGGACGAGCCGAACAAATCGTTCATCGAGGTGCCCGGCAGCTGGGAGTCCTCAGCTCGATCGACATCCTGGTCTTCTTCCTGGTGCTGATCATCGGTTTCGCTTACGTCTGGAAGCGGGGCGACCTCGATTGGGTCCGGGTCAACAAGGCGGCACCGGTGCCGCATATGCCTCCACCCCCCGAATCGGCTCCCGAAGAAGAGCAGCCCGTACTGCTAGCGTGATTCCTCCTCGACTCGAGTCGGCTCGACCGCAGCATGCATGATCCCGGCGGTCAAGAGTAGTCCCAACCCATCACAGGACAATCGAATGAGCGAAGGCCCTCAGTTTCTCGACGCGTTGAAATCTCGGTTCGGCGACCACATTCGCGGCGTCAACCTGGACAATATCGACCCGTGGGTAGAAGTGGCTCCGGAAGCCATCGTGGAGGTCTGCCGGTTTCTCAAGACCGACCCCGACGCCCGATTCGACATGCTCAACTGCATCAGCGGCGTCGACTATTTTCAGCCCGATCCCGCCAAGGCGAAGCGAGCGGGCTTCGAACCGCATTTGGAAGTGGTGTACCACCTTTCCAGCACGATCACCAAACACACCCTGGTGCTCAAAGTGATCTTGCCTCGCTGGAAGGACGATCAGCCGGGTCAACTGCCCGAGCTCGATTCGGTGGCCGGTGTGTGGCGCACGGCCGACTGGCACGAACGCGAGGTCTTCGACTTGATGGGCGTCTACTTCCGAGGCCACCCCGGATTGAAACGGATTCTGCTTCCCGAGGATTGGGAAGGGCATCCGCTGCGCAAGGACTACGAGCTTCCATTGGAATACCACGGCATTCGCGGCCGGTAACGAAAGGCTGACTATGGCGACGGCGAATCGCGAACAGATCATCGAACTCGACGTGCGGACGGACGAGCTGCTGGTCAATATGGGACCGCAGCATCCGAGTACCCACGGCGTGCTCCGTTTGGTGCTCAAGACCGACGGGGAGATCGTCACTCATGTGGAACCTCACATCGGCTACTTGCACCGCTGCGCCGAGAAGATCGGCGAAAACCTGACACCTCGGCAGTGGATCCCCTACACCGATCGCATGGACTATCTGGCCGCGATGAACATGAATCTCGGCTGGTCGCTGTGCGTGGAGAAACTGTTGGGATACGAATTGCCCGAGAAAGCCCGTCATATCCGAGTGATCATCGCCGAGCTGGGGCGCATCGCCAGCCATCTGGTCGGCATGGGAACCTACGGACTCGATCTCGGCACCTTCAGCCCGTTCCTTTATGCGTTCCGCGAGCGGGAAAAGATCCTCGATCTGTTCGAAGAGGTTTGCGGAGCCCGACTGACCAACAGTTACATTACTCCGGGCGGAGTCACCGGCGACCTGCCCGCGGGCTGGTTGGAGAAGTGCGAGGCCTTCCTCGATCAATTCGTGCCGGTGATCACGGAATATCACACGCTACTGACGACCAACGCGATCTTCATCCAGCGCACGGCCGGGATCGGCGTGATTTCACGCGAAATGGCCATCGACTATGGATGCACGGGTCCGGTACTGCGGGGCAGCGGAGTCGACCATGACTTGAGGCGCGACGGCGAAGAGCGTTACACCGAAATGTACGACGGTTACGCGTTCGAAGTGATCGTGGAAAAGGACGGTCACTATCCCCGCGACCACGACTATCCGCCGGTTCCGCCCGAGGCCGTGCTGGGGGACTGCTGGCACCGATTCTACGTTCGGATGCTGGAAGTGATGCAGGCGATCGACATCGTTCGGGAAGGGATCGAGTTCTACCGAGCCTCCAGCGGGGATTGGGGACATCCGATCAAACTGAACACCAAGCTGCCCAAGGGAGAAGTCTATCTGGAAACCGAATGTCCGCGTGGCCAGATGGGGTTCTATTTGGTGAGTGACGGTTCGGCCATTCCCTGGCGCGTGCGAGCCCGCAGCAGTTGCTTCTGCAATCTTTCGGTTACCGAGGAACTGTGCCGTGGCTGCCTGCTGGCCGACGTGGCCGCCATTGTCGGATCGCTGGACATCGTGATGGGCGAAATCGATCGTTAGGCGGGCATTTTCGCACACGAAATTGCCTCGGGGGGGCTTGCCGGTTCGACCAGCCTTGTGCCATATTTCACACACTCTTTAGTCAAAAAACACCTTGGTGAAGGAATCACGTCGCCGTGGCAGAGTTTTTTGCCCAATACATGCCGGCCTGGGGGGCGTATCTGCTGACCGCCCTGATCTCCGTCGCTCTGCTGCTGGCGGTGGTTGGGCTGGGAGCCCTGTTCTTCATTTGGGCCGAACGGAAGGTGGCGGGCCGGATTCAGGACCGGTTGGGACCGACTCGCACCGGCGGCAAATTCGGCTGGCTGCAATCGCTGGCGGACGGCATCAAGCTGATCACGAAGGAAGACTTGGCGCCGGCTGACGCGGACCGGCTGCTGTTTCGACTGGCGCCGTATGTGAGTTTGGCCCCGAGTTACGCGGCGCTGTTGGCACTCCCCTTCGCCGATGGCTGGGTGGGCTGGGAAATCAACACGTCGGTGTTCTTTCTGCTGGCCATCTTGGGACTGGAGGTCTTCGGAGTCATCCTGGCCGGTTATGCCTCGGGCTCGAAATGGTCCCTGTTCGGCGGTATGAGGCAGGCGGCTCAGGTCGTATCGTACGAAGTGCCGCTTGGCATGTGCGGAGTGATTCCCGTCTTTCTTTGCGGGACGATGAGCCTCACCACGATCGGCAACATGCAGGCGGGGTGGGCGACCAACTGGCTGATCTTTCACGACCCGTTCACTTTCATGGTGTTCTGGGTCTATTTCACTTGCGCCGTGGCCAGCGTGAACCGAGCTCCGTTCGACTTGGCGGAAGCCGAGAGTGAACTGGTGGCCGGATTCCATACCGAGTACTCCGGTTTGCGCTGGAGTTTCTTCTTCATGGCCGAATACAACTCGATGTTCGTGGTCTCCGGTCTGGCGGCCGTATTGTTCTTCGGCGGCTGGAACGGACCGGTACCGATTTTCGCATCCTGGAAAGCGGCGGGGGGCGGCTGGGAAATCGTGGCCGACCTGGCGGGTTGCCTCAACTTCATCGGCAAGGCCGTTCTCGGCGTGATGGTGATGATCTGGGTCCGTTGGACGCTCCCCCGATTGCGAATCGACCAGGTGATCACCACCTGCTTGAAATACTGCGTGCCGCTGGCAGCGTTCTGTTTCGTCGGAGCTCTCGCCTGGCAACTCGCATCGCTCCCCTCGCCCAACGACTGGCTTTCGCCCGACCCGGCAGGCCGTGCGGCCGTGCGGGAGCCGTGGGTGGAGCGAGCGGAAGACGGTGCCGAGCGATCGGGGACGAGCGGCGCTGAGGAGCTGGCACGGCTGGCGGAGGACAAACGCTGATGTTGGCTGCGATCGACCTGCACGGATTCCTGTTCGTCCTGTTTGCACTCACGGCGTGCGTATTCGCGGCGGGCGTGCTGTTCTCCAGCAACATCGTACGGATGGCGTTCAATCTCGTATTGTCGCTCGGTTCGTCAGCCGGGTTGTTCTTTCTGGCCGGTGCCGAATTCGTCGGCGCGATGCAGTTGATGATCTATGTCGGTGGAACGCTGGTGCTGTTGGTGTTCGGCGTCATGTTGACCGCTCAGCACCGTTTCCTGGAAATGCGGACCAATGCCGGCGAGTGGGTTCTTTCGTTGCTGGTGGGAGGCGCCCTGCTGATGGTGCTCCTGCAGGCGGCGTTCTCCGTTTCGCAGTGGAACACGCCGTACGCTCAGCGCGATCAGGTGGAGATCGACGAGTCCAAATCGGCGACACCGATTGCCGCGGCCCTGACGGGAGTGCGCGTGGACAAGTTGGAGGAAACCAACCCGCGACTGCGAGCCGGCAAATCGGGCTATTTGATGCCGTTCGTGATCGTTTCCATGCATCTGCTGGTGGTGTTGGTAGGAGCAGCCTATCTGGCGCGGCCGCGGATGGCCGTGCGACAAATGAGGCGGGGAGGTTAGGCGCAGACACGATGGCCGGACTACTGGCGACCATTACCGTTTCTCACTACTTGGCGGTCGGTGCGTTCTTCTTCGTCACCGGCGTGCTCTGCATGGCCACCAAACGCAATGCACTCGGCGTGCTGATGGGCATCGAGCTGGTGCTCAACGGCGCCAATCTCAATTTCATCGCGTTCGGCAGCCAGTACCTCCGCGAAGAGACGCTGGGACTGGACGGGCAGTTGATCGCCCTGTTCGTGATCATTTTGGCTGCGGCCGAGGCGGCGGTGGCTTTGGCGATCGCGCTGAGTTTTTATAACGCACATTCCACGATCGATGTCGATCAAGGCGACGAGCTGAAAGGCTGATGGATACATCCCTGTTACCGATACTGTTGGGGCTGGCGGTACTGCTTCCACTCGGTTCATTCTGGGTGATTCTGCTGGCCGGCAATCGCCTGGGGAAGCAGGCGGCTACGGTAGCCGTCGGCGCGATCGTCGGGGCAGGGGTGCTCTCGTTCTGGTCGCTGGCCATCTGGCTCGTTCATTACTACCCTACCGAGTCTGGTCACGGTACCGAGCACCACGATGGCGGGCTCGAGCATGGGCATTCGGATTCCGACGGGCATTCCCCAGAGCCCCACGCTCTGCGAAGCGGCCACGCGCCTGCTCGCGCTGCCGCGGACGGCGTCTCCGGCCCAGACACGCTTACCGCCGACCTGACGCAACTGGTGTCGTTGGCAACGGATGACGCGCACGGCGTCGCCGGGCCCTCTCCGGCCGAGCCCACCGATGGCGAATCGGCCCCGCAGGAGGCTCGAGGCCCTCCATTCGCCGGCGACTACTACACGCTGGGCCTATTCGGCCGGATGAGACTGACCATCGGGTATTACATCGATACGCTCACGGTGCTGATGTTCTGCATGGTGACGCTGATCGCCAGTTGCATCCACTTCTATGCCATCGGTTACATGCACGAAGAACTGCACGACGTGACCGATCACGAAGTGACATTGTCCAGCGGACGGCACCTGACGCGTCCCGGGCGCTTTCACCGGTTCTTCCAGTATCTGTCGCTGTTTTGCTTCAGCATGCTGGGGCTGGTGCTGGCGGGCAACATCGCCATGGTGTTCGTCTTCTGGGAGCTGGTCGGGATTTGTTCGTATTTCCTGATCGGGTTCTACATCGAACGAAAGAGCGCGACCAACGCGGCGAACAAGGCGTTCATTGTCAACCGCGTCGGCGACTTCGGGATGATCATCGGCCTGATGGCTCTGTGGACCGGGCTGGGGACATTCAGTTTCGGCAGCGTCGATGCCAACAGCAACGGTACGATCGAGGCCGACGAGCAAGGGATGTTTGAATTGGTGCGGCCGGGCCCCGACCACCATTATCGGGTGCCGTTGGGGATGGCACTGGCCGAGTCTCGCAAGGAGGTGGCGACGCTGGTGCAGAGTTGGAACGCCGAGGCCGCTCGATCGGGAAAGAGACTGGACAAAGAGGAGTTGCATCAACGCCTGGCCCGGCATGCCGAGCAAGCGGGGTGGCTCGAGCCGCAGGGCGACAAGGCACCCCGCGGCTATTGGTGGTTGATCATCGGGGGTGTCGGGATCTTCTGCGGGTGCGTGGGCAAGAGTGCCCAGTTTCCGCTGCACGTCTGGTTGCCCGATGCCATGGAAGGCCCCACTCCGGTATCCGCGCTGGTCCATTCGGCCACGATGGTGGCAGCCGGCGTCTATCTGGTGGGGCGGTTCTATCCGATGTTCACGCCGGAAGTACTGTGGGTCATCGCCGTGGTCGGGTGCATCACGCTGTTCATGGCGGCCACCATCGCCATCACGGCCACCGACATCAAGCGAGTCCTGGCCTACTCGACGATCAGCCAGCTCGGTTACATGATGTTGTCACTGGGCGTGGGTGGATGGGCCGCCGGCTTGATGCATCTGGTGACGCATGCGTTCTTCAAGAGTCTTCTATTCATGTGCTCGGGCTCGGTGATCCACGCCGTCCACACCAACGACATGATGGAGATGGGCGGTCTGCGGAAGAAGATGCCCTACACCGCTTATACGATGTTGGTCGGTTGCCTGGCGATCGCGGGCGTGAGTATCCCGTTCGTGGTCGGCTTCAGCGGATACTACTCCAAGGATCGGATCTTGGAGCAGGCATTCGTCTTCATGCAGCAGAATCACTCGGTGTGGGGAGCCCTGTTTTTCTATGCGGCGCTTGGCGGAGCGGCCATCACCGCGTTTTACATGTTCCGATTGTGGTTCCTCACGTTCGCCGGGAAGCCTCGCAACCAGCATCGCTACGACCACGCTCACGAATCGCCGAAGGTCATGTACGTGCCGCTGATCATTTTGGCCGTGTTCGCCACCGGCGTCGCGTGGAAGCCGTTTTCCTGGCTGCCCGGCAGCGGACTGCATCTGGCGGCGTTGTTGGAGCAAGCTCGTCCGGCGGGAGTCCACGGAGATCTGACCGGCTATTGGACTCGGTTGGTTTGGCCCGATGAGCATTTCGCGCACGCTCCCGAACAGTTCTACTCGGTCGTGGTGCCGGTGACGTTGCTGGCGACCGGTACGGCGCTCAGCGGCATTTCCCTGGCGGCGGTGATGTACTTGTGGGGCTGGTTGTCGCCGGGCGACGTGCGGCGCCGCTTTCCTCGAGTCTACGCGTTCTTGTGGAACAAGTGGTATTTCGACGAACTCTACGGGTTCCTGTTCGTGCGCCCCACCTTGGGCGTGGCACGCCTGGTGGCTCTGTTCGACCGGCGCTGGATCGACTGGGTCGTGGATGGCTGCGCATCGCTGACTCGCGCGTTCGCCAACGCCTGGGAGAAAATCGTCGACCGCGGCGTGGTCGACGGCCTGGCGAATCTGTTTGCCGGATGGGTATGGTCGATCGGCGTCTGGTTCCACCGACTCGAAACCGGGCGGTTGCGTCAATACGTGTTGTATTTGATTGTCGGTTTTCTGGCTCTGTTCGTGCTGGTCAGTTTGTTCTGGTCCACCACACTGGCAGGCGGACCCTAGGTGATATCGCCCGGCGCCGGCGGAATGAGCCGGGCCGCTGGGCACAGCCGATCCCGGTTTTTCCGTTTTGAATTCCCGTTTTGACTTGTTGTAAAGTTGCACACAGCCATGTCAAACTTGCTAGGTTCGGATCTCAATCACGTCTATGCATGCTGGTTGAGCTTGCTCGTCTTCCTGCCGGTGCTGGGAACGCTCATTCTGCTGGTGATCCCCAGTCGAGCTGTCGACGCGATCCGGTACGTGACATTCGCGGTCACGGCCGTGGTGTTTCTGCTCACCCTGCTGGCATTTTTCAGCTCCGGATCGGCGCTGAGTTTCGCCTATGAAGGCGAAGCCGCCAGATACATGCAAGCGGCGTTCCACATTCCCTGGATACCGTCGTTCGACATCTACTACGCGATGGGCGTAGACGGCATCAGTCTTCCGTTGGTGGTGCTGACCGGCCTGGTGAGTCTGCTGGCAATGGGAGCCAGTTGGTCGATCACCAAGCATGTCAAGGGATACTGCATCTTGTTCCTGCTTCTGGAAACGGGAATGCTGGGAGTGTTCCTCGCACTCGACTTCTTCCTGTTCTACGTCTTCTGGGAAGTCATGCTGTTGCCGATGTACTTCCTGATCGGCGTGTGGGGAGGACCGCGTCGCGAATATGCGGCGATCAAGTTCTTCATCTATACGCTGGTCGGCAGCGTGCTGATGCTGGTCGCCATCTTGATGCTCTACTTCGCCAGCGATCTCACCAAGCTGACTCCCGAGCAGCTCGCGCGAGCTCATGTGCTCGATACCGTGACCGGCGAAGACGGCCGGCCCGTGCTCGATGGTCCCTGGCGGGTTCCCCAGGGAGAAGCAGCGGCCGCCGCACTGCAAAAGCAGGTCGAGTCGGCCACCGCCGCGCTGATGAGCCAGATCGAAGCGGGGGAGCGATCCCGGCACACCTTCAGCCTGTTGGCACTCGCCGAACTGGGCCAGCACACCGATGCCTTCAGCCCGTCGTTGCAATGGTGGGCATTCCTGCTGCTGTTCATCGGGTTCGCCATCAAAGTGCCCTCGGTTCCCGTCCATACCTGGCTGCCCGATGCGCACGTCGAAGCCCCAACCCCGATTTCGATGATTCTGGCCGGTGTGCTGCTGAAAATGGGCGGATACGGCATCCTGCGGATCTGCTATCCGATTTGTCCTCACGGCGGTTTCGATCTGGCCTGGTTCATCTGCCTGATCGGCGTGGTCAGTATGATCTACGGAGCTTACGCGGCGCTGGCCCAGAAGGACTTCAAACGACTGGTGGCCTACAGCTCGGTCAGCCACATGGGCTATGTGGTACTGGGACTCGGTGTCTGGTCGGCGACTGCCGGCACGTTTTACAACGCCGACTACTGGAACATGGGCGTCAAAGGAGCCATGTTCCAGATGATCGCTCACGGTATCTCTTCGGCCGGCATGTTCTTTATGGTGGGCGTCGTTTACGACCGTGTGCATCACCGCAACTTGTCGGAGTTCGGAGGGCTGTTCGGTAAGATGCCGGTCTATACGGCTCTGGCGATCGGGATCTTTTTCGCCGGATTGGGACTACCCGGCTTGTGCGGGTTCATCGGCGAAGTCCTGGTCGTCCTTTCGGTCTGGAACTACAGCCAGGTACTGGCGATCCTCTCGGCCGCCGTGGTGATCCTCACGGCCGGCTATATCCTCTGGACGCTGCAGCGAGTCTATCTGGGAACCGAATACCGCGGCCCGCACGAGGAAGCACTCGTGCCGATCAATCCCCGCGAGTTCACCATTGCGGCGACTTTGTTCGTGTTGGCCATCGCCCTGGGCGTGTTTCCCTACCAAACCGTGCTCAAGTACATGGATCCGACCATCGATCGGCAGACTCAGTCGCTGGCCGATTGGACCCAGCGGGTCAAGGAGTCGGCCAAGCTCGACGAGAGCGACGGCGGCAAGCAAGCGGAGACAAAAGAGATCAAGGTCGTCGGAACCCCGGACCATGCGGGGCGGGAATCGGCCGAGCCGACCTCCGCGGCAGCCGTCACGACGAAACGCAATTGGCCGTCCGAGGAGTTGTCGACGGCGGGACGGTACGGAGCGCCGGCTTCCGGTGGCGGCTGAGAGACGATGGCAACGACGGCGGACCCCGTGGCGAATAGGCGTTCGAGTTTTCCCATGCAATAGGGAACGAATCGGTGGAGTTAGTGGCAAGCAGTTTGTTCGACCTGGTGAGCGACGTGATTCGCGACACCAAGGGAATCGGGGGGTGGCTCAGCATCGCACCCGATTCGAGCGTCGGTTTGTTCATTCCGGAGATCCTCCTTTGTGGAACAATCTTGGCCATGCTCGTGCTGCGATTGTTTCGCCTCGGTGAGAAGCTCGACATGTTCTATGTCGCGCTGATCGGCGTGGGAGCCGCCCTGCTCGTGCTTTCGCCGTGGCGTTTGAGCGAGAACGCGGAGTTGTTCGCCCGACGCGAATTGTTCACGGGGCTGCTGGTGTACGACGGCTTCTCCGTGTTCATCCGCGGCCTGCTACTGGGATTCGGCGTCCTATTCCTGGTATTCGCCAAGATCTCCGGAATCCCCAGCCGCTACGATTCGGCCGACATCTACACGCTGGTGTTGGGAGCCACGCTGGGGCTGTGCATCATGTCGGCCGCCAATCATCTGCTGGTGGTCTTCATGGGCGTGGAGATGGCCAGCGTTCCCTCCTACGCACTGGCGGGAATGCAGAAACGCGACCGCAAAGCGAGTGAAGCGGCACTCAAATTCGCCGTCTACGGCGCCGGTGCGGCCGGGATCATGCTCTACGGAATCAGCCTGCTGGCCGGACTGTTTCACACCGTCCACCTCCCCACGTTGGCAGCTCAGATCTCCACCATGCTGCCTCAGATGGAGACACCCGAGTTGATGGTGGCCGCGCTGGCAGGGTTGATGATCATGGCCGGACTGGCATACAAGTTATCGGCCTTTCCGTTCCACTACTGGATTCCGGATGTGTTTGAAGGCGCCCCGGCCGAAGTGGGGGCGTTCTTGAGCATCGCATCGAAGGCAGCCGCGTTGGCGCTGTTGGTGCGAGTGGTGGTCGGCATGGGAACCCTTCCCGATTCGTCCGAAACGGCCGCTCGCGACTCCGTCGTCGCTCGGGCCCGGCAAGACAACCCCGCGACCCCGGCGGATCTGCTCGCCCAAGCTCCGCCAGCCCAATCGACCATGTATGTACGGCACGACGAGGAGCATGCCGCCGCTGAAACTGAGGATCACCCCCGGGAGGACCACGCCACGCCGGGCGAGTCCGATTCGGCCACCTCGGCCACAACCGATGGTCTCGAGACGGCTCGCACGTTCATGGCCAAACTGATCGCCCTGATCGCCATCGTGACCTGCACCTTCGGAAACCTGGCGGCGTATGGCCAAAAGAACATCAAGCGGATGCTGGCTTACTCGACGATCGCCCACGCGGGTTTCATGATGATGGCGGTTCCCGCTCTGCTGGCAGTGGCCGACAGCCATCCGCAAGTCGCCGCGTCAGCGGTGAGCGGAATCGCGATTTACCTGGTGATCTACCTGTTCATGAATCTGGGCGCGTTTGCCATCGTGGCCTTCTTGCGGAACGAAATGGGGAGCGAACAAATCGACGACTACGCCGGGCTGCTGAAATGCTGCCCCGGTATCACTCTCTGCTTCGTCGTCATCTTGTTCAGCTTGATCGGCTTGCCGCCGTTGGCCGGCTTCATTGCCAAATTCGCCGTGCTGGCTTCCGTGGCCGATGCGTTTCGGCTGTCGGGACACCCCTACCTGATGGGGGTGCTCGTGGTGGGCGTGCTCAACACGGCCATCAGCTTGATTTACTATTTGCGGGTCGCTCGAGTCATGACGATGCTGCCGGAGCCCGAGTCGCGAGTTCCCATTTCATTGCCGCTGTTTTCGGTGGCCGGATGGTATGTGTTGGCGATGACGATTCCCGTCGCGTTTCTCATTGTCAACTGGGGCAGTTTGCACCGTACGGCGACGGCGGCGGTGGCTCACTTGCTGGGATCGTAACCGTTCATGAATCCACAAATACTCGATTTGCTGGCCGAACTGGTGCGGTTGCACCGCTATTCGCTCGTACGGTACCTGCGATACGCCGACCCCTGGGCCGAAAACCGCGAGGCGACCGAGGTGCTCCGGCAGATTTCCGATATGCAGGAAGCAGCCGCCGAACGACTGGAAACCGTGATCCTGCAGTACGACGGCGAGCTGCCGGTGGGAGATTTTCCGCTGGAATACACTTCTCTCCACGATCTTGCACTGAATTACCTGCTCCCCAAGGCGATCGAGCATCAGCGGGGACTGGTGGCCTCACTCCGCGATGCCGTCGGGCAACTCGATGACGAGCCGGAAATCCAGGCGCTGGTGGAAGAAGCTCTGGGAGAAGCCAAGGGCCATTTGGAATCCCTGGAAGAGCTGGTAACGGCCAAATCCGCAGCGTAACGGCGGCGACGCTTCCCTGATTTTCGAGGTCGCTGCCAGATGCAACTGGTCGATACTCACCTGCATCTCGATTCGGACGACTTTGGGGATCGCGAACCGGAGATCGTAGCACGAGCTCGTGAGGCGGGCGTGGTGGCCATGATCAGCGTGGCCACTTCCGCGGCATCCAGTCGTCGTGTGCTCAAGCTGAGTCGTCGGCTTCCCGGCGTCTTTCCCGCAGTCGGCATTCAACCCAACGATGTAGTGGAAGCCTCGGAAGAGGACTGGAAGCTGATCGAGCAATTGGTGCTCGAGTACCGCGACGAGATCGTGGCGATTGGAGAGACGGGAATCGATTGTTATTGGGATCGCACGCCGCTTCCCCAACAGCGAGACTTTTTCGATCGCCACTTGCGGCTGGCACGGGAGCACGATCTCCCCGTCATCATTCACATGCGCGAGAGCGGGCAGGAGATCGTGGAGGCTCTACGCCGGGCTTGGGGAAGCCACCATGGTCGGGCCGTGATGCACTCGTTCACCGGCGATCGGAGTTTGCTCCAGCAGTGTCTGGAACTTGGTCTGTACATCAGCTTCGCCGGCATGGTGACCTTCAAGAAATCGGAAGACCTGCGCGACGTGGCTCGAGCCGTTCCGCTCGATCGCATCCTCGTGGAAACCGATTCGCCCTACCTTTCGCCGGAACCTCTGCGGGGGCGCCGGCCCAACGAGCCGGCTCGCGTCGTGCACACGGCACGCTGCTTGGCCGAGCTGCGCGGCACCTCCCTCGACGAGTTCGCCCGGCAAACGACGGCGAACGCGGTTCGGTTGTTCGGCGACATCTTACCACCCTACCAGAGCCGCCAGTCTTCCCAAGCGAGCACGTAAACCAGCAACATGGCATTGGCGACGGAATGCGCTACCAGACAGGCAGCGAAGCTCCGGGTTCTCCACGCCAGCGCCGTGACCAAGGTGAACCAAGCGGCCGCCGCCAGCGGTTCCGCCGGATGCGAAACGATCGCATAGACGACAACGGCCGGCCAACCCCAACGAGTCAAGTCTCCCACGTTCCGCTCCGACCACTGCGGACTGCCGATATACCGCAGCAAGAATCCTCGCAAGAAGAGCTCCTCGGCCAGCGGAACGACGGCGACCAACCCGATCGTTCGAGCCGCCAAGAAAACCACGTAAAGTGCCGATCCGTCGAACGTCGGGTTGGGGTTGAATTGCGGTCGAGCCGCCATTTGCTGTAGGGATGGGACACCGACGGTTTCGAGGAGCCTCCATTCGTACGATCCCGTTGCCAGGACGATCCATAGCACTCCTCCGGCGATGGCGACGGGAAGAGTGATCAACGGCACGCGCCAATTCAGTGACTGGTAGACGGGCCAGGCCGCCAGCAGAGCCACGCCGGCAACCAGCGTCTGCAGTACGAAACGGACCGCCAGCTCGCCCGGCGAGAGGCCTTCGGGAGAGACTGCCAAGAAAGTGTACAGGACCAGTGGGAGAATGTAGGGGAGCGGGTTGCGATGATCCCACCATCGTCCGATCGCGTCCATCGGCGACTCACTGTTTTCAAGCGTGTAACAAAAGCCGCCGGATGGCTTCCGAGTCTCGGGCAGGTTGCTTGCGGCCGGGAGTTTCGTTACAGCCTCTTAGCAGAAGAGGGAACGGCGGCTGCCGGTCGACGAGGCCGGGACTTCCGGCTACGATGGCGTGGACCGGTCACCCCATTATGCCTGCGGTTTTGCGAGTGTGCTCGTGTTTTTTGGAGAATCCAAGAGGGATCAGCGCCCCCCCGGCCTCTTGAGAATGTCAAGTACCATGACGTGGAACACCCGAGTCGACGGCGCCCGCCGGAGATTTCCCCGATTGCTGCTGGCTTTGGTCAGCTTTCAACTGGTCTGGTTCACCGGTATGGTTCGGTGCGACGATCCGATCGCGGAAATCCAAAGCGCGGCGGCTGCAGCCGGGTCGGCCTCCTGGGGGCATTGGGGAACCCATCCGAATCGTTACTCGGCCTGGACCAGCCACTCCAACCGCCTGATTCCCATTTACACTTTCGGCATCGATTTGAAAAGTTGGCGTCAGGAAGGTTCACCCTACACGTCAGAAGAACGGTTGAAGAAACTCTATGGCTATCTTCCTCCGAAAACGTTGCAAGACGAGGCGGCCTACTTCGATCAGACTCAGGTCTATGAGCTGCAAAAGGAAGCGGTCGCGGCGGGTAAGAAATACATCGTGTTGATGGTCTTTGACGGCATGGACTGGCAAACGACTCAGGCGGCCGCAATCTACCTGTCGGGATCGATTTACCGTAAGGGACGCGGTTCGGGGCTGATGTTCCAGGATTACCGGGGAGCACCGACCGATTTCGGCTGTTTCGTGACAAGTCCTTACTGCAGCGAGGCTCAAACCGACGCCGACGCCCAGTTGGTGGTGGAACTGGGTCGGCTGCGAGGCGGGTATGATCCGGAGCGAGGTGGCCCGACACCGTGGGCATCGGTACACGAGTCGGAGTATTTGATCGGCAAGAGTCGTCTGGATCCCCACGCGTATACGGACTCGGCATCGAGTGCGACCTCCATGACCAGCGGGATCAAAACGTACAATGCGGCCATCAATGTCGACGTGACGGGAAAGCAGGTCGAGCCGATTGCCAGATGGCTGCAACGGGAGAAGGGTTTCCGGGTGGGCGTCGTGACCAGCGTTCCGATCAGCCACGCGACTCCGGCGGCGGCTTACGCCAACAACGTCGAGCGAGGCGACTACCAGGACCTGTCTCGAGACCTGCTGGGACTGCCCTCGATCAGCCACCGGGAGTCTCCCCTACCGGGAGTCGACGTATTGATCGGAGCCGGTTTCGGCGTCGACAGTCGTAGCGACGGCAATCAAGGACGCAACTTCGTACCCGGAAACCGGTACCTCACGTCGGAAGACTTGAGTCGAATCGACATCGCCAATGGTGGGGCGTACCGCGTGGTACAGCGCCAGGCGGGACGTCCGGGCCAGACGGTCTTGAGGGATGCGGCATCCGTGGCCGCTGAGAAGGGAGAGCGCCTTTTCGGCTTTTTTGGTGTCGCCGGCGGACATTTGCCGTTCCGCACGGCGGACGGCGAGTATAATCCGGTGAAAGATGTACGCGGGCGTGAGCGTTATCGAGTCGCCGACGTGGAGGAGAATCCGACGCTGGCCCAATGCACGCGGGCCGCCTTGGAAGTTCTCGGAAGAGACGACCAGCCGTTTTGGTTGATGGTAGAGGCGGGAGACGTCGATTGGGCCAATCACGCCAACAACATCGACAACGCCATCGGCGCCGTTGTTAGTGGCGACCAAGCCTTTGGCGAAGTCGTTCGTTGGATCGAGGAGCGAGGCGGATGGGCCGACTCGGCGGTCATTGTCACCGCCGACCACGGCCATCTGTTTTTCCTCACGGATCCGGCTGTTCTGCTACCCAAGTAGGATGAGAATTCCGTCCGCACGAGTGAACTTCGTGCGGGCGATTGCCGTATACTGGTGTTTCCGTTCCCTGGCGTGGAATCGCCCGCGTGAGCTGTTGGCGCTCTTCGGCGGTCGCGTTTGCATGTCCTGTTTCTATCACTTGTATTGTGCAGGAGTCCGATTGCAATGACATGGGATCTTACTAAGCGTGGGGCGCTGGCCGCCTTGTTGTTGACCATGGGGTTCGCCTCGAGTCGGATACCGGCGATGGGCGCCGAAGCGAACTGGCTGGTCGACTTCGAACAGGCCAAGGCGTTGGCCAAGAAAGAGGGCAAGGACGTACTGATGGACTTCACCGGCTCGGACTGGTGCGGCTTCTGTATCGAATTGGACAAGAAGGTCTTTTCCAAGGAGATCTTTGCCGAGAAGATCCCCGAGAGCTTCATTTTGCTGAAAGTCGACAATCCGCGGGACAAGTCCAAACAGTCCGATGCGGAAAAGAAGATGGTGCAGGAGCTGATCCGGAAATACTCGATCAGTGGTTTTCCCACCATCCTGCTAGCCGATGCCGAGGGACGCCCGTACGCCTCGCTGGTCGGCTATGGCGGCACGCCGGCCGAAAAATACGTCGAGGATCTACTGGCCAAGCAGAAGACGCGAATCAAGCGGGACGAGTTTCTGGCGAAAGCCGAATCGGCCTCCGGCGCCGAACGGGCGAAACTGCTCGATCAGGCGATTGCCGATATCGACATCGAGCTGGCCATGAATGTCTACGGCGACGTGATCGACCAGATCATCGAATCGGACGCCGACAACGAAGCAGGTTTGAAGAAGAAGTATGCAAGTTTGCGAGCCGACGTCCAGTTCAAGAAAGACGTCGAAGAATTGGCGAACTCGGTGCGTCGCGGCAAGCCACGCGAAGAAGTGCTGGCCAAGCTGGAAGCCATGGTCAAAGAGGCGGAAACGAAGAAAATCAGCGGGGAAGCCAGGCAGGAAGCGCTATTCATGATGGCGGCCATGAACTTCCCGGCCGACAAGCCGAAGGCCAAATCGCTGCTGCAACAGGCTGTCAAGGCGGCACCCGATGGACCGTTGACCGCTCGCATCCAGATGATTCTCAAGCAGGCCTTTCCGCCCGAGCAGGAGCCGAAGGGCGATTCCGAGCAGGCCACGAAGAAAGGCGGCAACTAGGTCGACGTAACCGTCGACACGGCGGTTTCCCTCAGCCGGTCTCAGTCCAGCTTTCCCCTTCGAATCGAGGAGGGGAAGGCGGGCTGGTCTGGGGGAGTTTGGGCGGCCGGAGTTTGCCGTCCTGGCAAACCTCACAAGCAAGGCGGGTGGTGGCTGCCGAATTCCGGGCGATTTCCGCAAATCGCATCGCTGGCCCCTTTACTTTTGGGTCAATCCTTGTGACGATAGGGCTGTCTCGCCGGACAGACAGTCATAGAGCCTGTAACAAAACCTGCCGTACCACCTCCCAAGCTCGGATGTGTTGCTTGCGGCACGGAGTTTTGTGACAGCCTCTTGGAGCCAGTAACCATACCCGCGATGCCGCTCCTCGGCCGCGGGTGAGGTGCTCGCGGCATGGAGTCCTGTGACAACCTCTTAGGTTGTTCCGCAACAACATGGGGGCCGAATGATCGGAGCCGTCACACAGCGCTCACGCGATCACGGCAATTGGCAGATGCCAAACGCGGCGGAGGGGTTATGCATGGCGGGGCGAGCGAGGGCAGGCGACCTCCACACATGGACCGGCCATTCTGAGGGCCGGGTATGGTGTGGCTATACTTCGTGGTCGCCTCTGCGTAAAATGGGCTGAATCACTCACCTACCGTTGTCATCTTTGGTGCCATGATCGACATTTCGCATTTTCATGACGAGGACGAGAATCTGACTGCCGTAGCCCCCCCGCCGGAGGCATCGACGGGGACTACCGACACGATCGACACCGAGTCGGACGAGTGGCATGATGATTCGCTCCGCCTCTACCTGAACCAGATCGGCCAGATTCCGCTGCTGACCCGCAAAGAAGAGGTCTCGTTGGCTCGGCAGATCGAAGTGTCTCGTCGCCGGTTTCGCCGTGAGCTGTTGGCGATCCGCACGGTGATGCACGACTCGGTGGGCTGGCTTCGCAAAGTCCGCGAGGGTGCGGTTCCCTTCGACCGAATCGTTCAGGTTTCCCAAACGGAGCAACTCGAGAAGAACCAGGTGTTGGGGCGGATGCCTTACAACCTGGACACGCTGGAGCGGCTGCTGCCGGCCATCGATGCCGACTTCTACGAGGCGACTCGCAAGAGCAAGCCGGCGCGGCATCGGCGCAAGGCATGGCAGCGTTACTTGCGTCGTCGTCGGCACGCCATCCGGCTAGTCGAAGAGATGGGGGTTCGCGTCGAGTTGTTCGAAGAGCAACTGCAGCGGCTGAACGAGCTGCGCGACGAGGGTTTTCCTCAGCAGAATCGCAGCCGCACCCGCAAGCGTGCGCGGCGGGCCACCGAGCCGAGTCCGGCTCGAATCGTGCAGGCCCTGCACCATGGACCGCGGGGGTTCCAAAAGCGGATGGCGGTGGTCAATCGCTGGTACGCTCGCTACCAGGATGGCAAGAAGCGACTCTCCGAAGCCAACTTGCGGTTGGTGGTATCCATCGTCAAGAAATACCGGCATCGTGGCGTCGGCTTTCTGGACTTGATCCAGGAAGGGAACGCGGGATTGATGCGAGCGGTGGAGAAGTTCGAGTACCGTCGCGGATTCAAGTTCAGCACCTATGCCACCTGGTGGATTCGGCAAGCGATTACGCGAGCGATCGCCGATCAAAGCCGGACCATTCGAGTGCCGGTCCACATGGGTTCCGCCATCAGCCACGTGGCTCGAACGTATCACCAACTCGTTCAGGAACTGGGGCGTCAGCCTTCGGTGGAGGAAACGGCGGATCGGGCCGGCTTGCCGGTCGACGAGTGCCGTCAACTCCTTACCATGAAGCGGCGGCTCACCAGTCTGGACGACGCGATCGGCAAGAGCGAGGATTCGGTGCTGTCGGACTTTCTGGTGGAGAACAACGAGCTGTCGCCTGATGAGGATGCGGGACGGGAGATGTTGCGGATGCGGATTCGCAGCCTGATGAAGACGCTCAGCTACCGCGAGCGGGAGATCATCAACCTGCGATTCGGCTTGGGAGACGGCTACAACTACACGCTCGAGGAAGTCGCGCACATCTTCCAGGTGACACGCGAGCGGATTCGGCAACTGGAGGACCGGGCCATTCGAAAATTGCGCGATCCCAGCCGCAGCGCCGAACTCGTCGGCTTCCTCGACTAGCGCCGGCCAGGCTGGGCAACGATCGTTCAAGAACGGCACTCTCGCCGAGGGTGCCGTTCTTCCTTTCCAACCGCCAGACAAGCCTCAGCGACATTCCCATGCCACGCGACCATTTGAAAGGAATTGCCGCATCGTATGACGTGATCGTGATCGGCAGCGGACTGGGCGGCTTGACGGCGGCCAACGTGCTGGGGCGTGCCGGTCACCGCGTGCTGTTGCTCGAGCAGCACTACAAGCTGGGCGGACTGGCCACGTGGTTCCGCCGCCCGGGAGGCTGCATCTTCGACATCTCCCTGCACGGCTTCCCGGTGGGAATGATCAAGAGTTGCCGCCGGTACTGGAACCGGGAGATTGCCGATTCGATTCGGCCGCTCGAGCGGGTCCGTTTCGACAACCCGATGTTCTCACTCACCACGCGGTACAACCGCGAGGACTTCACACGCCTGCTCACGGGGCGGTTCGGTGTGCCGCAAGGGACCGTCGATGCCTTTTTCGACGCCGCGCGGCAAATGAACTTCTACGACGATCAGTCCCTTACGACCGGGGAATTGTTCGAACGCTTTTTTCCCGGGCGAGAGGACATCGTACGTCTGCTGATGGAGCCGATCACGTACGCCAACGGCTCGACGCTCGAGGATCCGGCATTGACGTACGGCATCGTCTTTTCGAACTTCATGTCGAAGGGCGTCTACATCTTCGACGGCGGCACCGACCGGCTGATCGCGATGATGCGAGCCGAATTGGAACGCAACGAAGTGGACATTGCCATCCGGACCAACGTCGATCGGGTGATCGTGGAAAA
>Ga0256839_1001035_pt1 | contig 34726 bp, 30 predicted proteins | sample 354166metaG_FD_185968 | JGI IMG/M metagenome (GOLD analysis project Ga0256839, IMG submission 185968) | Hydrothermal vent microbial communities from Mid Atlantic Ridge, Atlantic Ocean - 354-166 | ecosystem: Environmental > Aquatic > Marine > Hydrothermal vents | place: Atlantic Ocean: Mid...
AACGGCGAGCCGGTGCGGCTCGACCGGGGGGAGGTGCGCCACTACCGCCGTGAGCTCTCCCTGATCAACGGCCGCTTGGCCCGCCGCTTCGCCTGGCAGGGGCAGGGGCCAGAGGTCGAGGTGGCCTTCCAGCGCACGGTCTCCCGGGATGAGCCCCACCTGCTGGCCCTCGAGGCGTGTGTCACGGCCACGGAGGAGCCGGCCGACGTGGAGATCAGAGCCGGCCTGCCGGCCCACATGGACAACCTGGGGTGGCTCCACTGGGAAGTGGTGGACCAGGGGGCCGACGGCGATGTGGTCTGGCTGCGGGCGCGCACCCGCGCCACGCGCATCGAGGTGGCCTTGGCCGCCCGCCTGTCCGCCGACCGGCCGGCCGAACGGGAGGCGTGGCCGGCCGAGGGGTGTCCCACCCAGGTGGTGCGCCAGCGCTTGGCCCCCGGCGAGAGCGTCGCCGTCACCAAGGCGGTGGCCCTGGTCACCTCCCGGGAGGCGAACGATCCCCTTGCCCGCGCCCTGGAGATTGTAGGCCGCGCGCCGCGTGATTTCCACGCCATCCTCCTGCCCAGCGCCGCCCGCTGGGCCGAACTCTGGGAGGCGTGTGACGTGCGCATCGAGGGCGATCCCCGCGCCCAATTGGCCACGCGCTATAACCTCTTCCAGGTGTTGGCCGTTGGGCCCGAGCGGGACGTGGACGCCAGCATTGGCGCCAAGGGGCTCAGCGGGTTTGGCTACCGGGGCCACGTTTTCTGGGACACGGAAATTTTCATGCTCCCCTTCTTCGCCCTCACCCGGCCCCACGTGGCCCGCCACTTGCTGCTCTACCGCGCCCGCCGGCTGCCGGGCGCCCGCCGCAAGGCCGCGCGCAACGGCTACGAGGGCGCCCAGTTCCCCTGGGAGAGCGCCGACACGGGCGACGAGGTGACGCCCACGTGGGTGGTGGACCCCGACAACCCCGCCCGCCTCATCCGCATCTGGACCGGCGACATCCAGATCCACATCACGGCCGACGTGGCCTACGCCGTGCTCCTCTACTGGCGCGTGACCGGCGACGATGAGTTCATGGTTCGCCACGGCGCAGAGATCGTCCTGGAGGGGGCCCTCTTCTGGGCTGACCGGGCCGAGTACAACCGTGCCCTCGACCGCTACGAGTACACCGACGTGATCGGCCCGGACGAATACCACGACCACGTGGACAACAACGCCTTCACCAATGGCATGGCCCGCTGGCACCTGCGCCGAGCTCTGGCCCTGCTCGATTGGCTGGCGGAGCACGCCCCCCAACGCCACGCCGAGCTGGTGGGCCGCCTCGGCCTCACGCCCGAGCGCCTGGCCCGCTGGCAGGAGGTGGCCGACAAGCTCTACGTCCCCGTGGACGAGTCCGGCCTGATCGAGCAGTTCGAGGGCTACTTCAACTTGGAGGACGTGGACTTGGCCTCTCTCGAGCCCCGGGACCGCTCGGTCCAAGCGCTCCTGGGGATCGAGGGTGTGGCCCGCACGCAGGTGATCAAGCAGCCCGACGTGCTCATGTGGCTCTACCTCATGCGGGACGAGCCCTTCGTGACGCCGGAGCTCCTGCGGGCCAATTGGGCCTACTACAACCCGCGCACCGACCACACCCACGGCAGCAGCTTGGGGCCGGCCATCATGGCCGCCCTCGCCGCTCGCATGGGCCACGCCGAGGAGGCCTACGAGCACTTCATGCGGGCGGCGCTGGTGGACCTGCACGACACGCGCCACAACACGGCCGACGGCCTCCACGCCGCCAGCGCGGGCGGGGTCTGGCAGGCCCTAGTCTTCGGCTTCGCGGGCGTGCGCCTCACCCCGGAGGGGCCCGTGGTCGAGCGCCCCTGTCTCCCGCCGGGGTGGCGGCGCCTGCGGTTCCGCCTGCGGCACCGCGGGAAGTGGTTCGACGTCGATCTCACCGGCACACCCCGCGTGGACCAACCCTCGGAACCGGCTGATCGCGGCGAGCCTGGCCCGACAGCCGACTGTGAAAGGGGGTGAGAAATGAGCCCGATGCCGTAAACTGTGCCGTGCGCCCGCCGTCCAACGCAAAACCCGCACGTCAAACGGAGTGAGGCCAACTGAAACTCGAGGAGGAGGAAACTCATGGTTCGCAGGCACCTTTTGCTTCCCCTGTTGGTGCTGGCCCTGTTGGCGGTTGCCTTGGGCGCGTGTGCCCAACAACAGCAGGCTGCCGCCCCTGAAGTCGTCACCCAAGTGGTCGAAAGGACCGTCGAGGTGACCAAGGTCGTCGAGAGGGAAGTGCCCGTTGAAGTCACGAAAGTGGTCGAGGTGCCGGCCGAGCGCACTGAAGTGCGCCTCTCCGGGTGGACGGCCAGCCCTGAGGAGGAGAACCTCCTGCGCTCCCTGCTCTACGAGTGCGCCGTCCAGCGCCCTGACATCCTGGTCAAGTACGAGCCCATCCCCTCGGACTACTGGGCCAAGATCAAGACCATGATTGGCTCCGGCACTGAGCCCGATTTCTACTACATGGACATCTTCCAGTTCCCCTTCTTCGCCGAGGAAGGGGTGCTCCAACCCCTGGACGACTACATGGCCGAGGCCGGCGTGAGCCGCGACGAGTTCATCGACACCCTCATCGACGCCTTCACCTGGAACGGTCAGACCTACGGCATCCCCAAGGACTTCAACACCCTGGCCCTCTTCTACAACAAGGACCTCTTCGACCAGGCTGGCGTGGAGTATCCCACCAACGACTGGACGTGGGAGGACTTGAGGGCAGCGGCTCAGGCCATTACCGAGGCCACAGGCGTGGCCGGCTTCTCCGTCCCGGCCGATCCCGGTCGCTTCCCCATCTTCGTCTTCCAGAACGGCGGCCAGATCATGAACGAGGACTTCTCCGACACCCTGCTCGATTCGCCCGAGGTCATTGAGGCCGCCGCCTTCTACACCGGCGCCCGCGAGGAGGGGTGGGCCATCATCCCGCAGGACGTGGGCGTGGGCTGGCAGGGCGAGGCCTTCGGCAAGGGAGACGTGGCCATGGTGTTGGAGGGCGGCTGGATGGTGCCCTATCTCTCCGCCCAGTTCCCCGACCGGAACTACAGTGCCGTCCACCCGCCGGCCGGCCCCAAGGGCGAGGGCAACTTGGTCTTCACCGTGGCCTACTCCGTCTCGGTCAACTCCGAGAACCCGCAGGCCGCCTTCGACGCCATCGCCTGCATTACTTCCGAGGAGAACCAGTTGAAGGTGCTGGAGTCGGGCTTCGCGCTGCCCTCGCGCAAGGCCCTGCAGGACGCCGACTACCTGACCGAGAACGAAGTGGCCCGCACCATCTTCACCGGCGCCGAGTTCGCCACGCCCTTCATGTGGGGGGTGCAGGGCGAGACGGTCAACAACGCCATCACCCAGGCCCTGGAGCGCGTCTACCTGGAGGGCATGAGCGTGGAGGACTCCTTCAAGCAGGCCGCCGAGGAGGTGCGGGCGGCGTTGCAGGAGTGAGCTGAGGGGGCACGGGGGAGCTCCGGTTCCCCCGTGCCCTTCAGGCGGCCCCGGCCGCACGCGAAAGAGGAGCGTTCAGATGACCAGGGTTTCAGCGCGCACGTTACAGGAGTGGATCACGGCTTACACCTTTCTCCTCCCCGTCCTCCTGGGGTGGGGCATTTTCGTCTTCCTCGCCATGCTCATGAGCCTCTACTTCTCCTTCACCACCTTCAACTTGCTCAAGCCCCCCCAGTGGCTGGGCGTGGACAATTACCTGCGCGTGGTGCGGCACCCCGACTTCTTCCGCTACGCCGTGCCCAACACCCTCAAGTACGTGGCCGTCGTGGTGCCCGTGCAGACGGTCCTCAGCCTCATCTTCGCCTTCGCGCTGGACCAGAAGCTCCGCGCGCGGGACTTCTTCCGCACGGCCTTCTACCTGCCGTCGGTAACGTCGTCGGTGGTCATCGGCATCATTTTCGTCTGGCTCTTCGCGCCCCAAGGGGTCATCAACCAACTGCTGGGCCTGGAGATCAACTGGCTCAACAACACCAAAACGTCGCTGCCCACCATCATGATCGTCAACATCTGGTCCACCACGGGCACGCTGATGCTCATCTTCCTGGCCGGGCTCCAGGACATTCCCGGCGAGCTCTACGAGGCCGCGGCCATCGACGGTGCCTCGCGCCTCCAGATGTTCCGCTACGTGACTGTGCCTCTGTTGCGCCCTGTCATTTTCTTCGTGGTGACGCTGGGCATCATCGGCACCTTCCAAGTGTTCGACCAGATCTACATCATGACCAAGGGTGGGCCCTTGAAGAGCACCATGACGTGGGTCTACCTCATCTACTTCTGGGGCTGGCAGGAGGTGAGGCCCGACATGGGGCGGGCTTCGGCCGCGGCCTTCCTGTTGGCCGTCACCATCTTCGTGGTCACGATGGTCCAGCGCCGTTTCATCGAGGGAAGCGAGGAGTAGCCGGCGGTGCTGGCGTTCGCCCGAAAACGAGGCGAAGGGGGAGACGAATGGCTCACGCAACCGTTGCCCGTCCGACCGCGTTGGCCGGCGAGATGCCCTTGTGGGACCGCCTCAAGGTGCCCATCTTCTACGCGCTGCTCATCCTGTGGACGCTGATCGCGGTGTTGCCCTATTGGCTCACCATTGTCTACTCCTTCATGCCCAAGACGGAGATCTTCGCGCCACCCCGCCTGTGGCCGAGCCCCTTCACCCTGGAGAACTACCGCGTGGTGCTGACCGCCTTCGACGAGTTTCCCCGCTGGCTGCTCAACAGCACCCTCTTCGCCCTCTCGGCCACGGCCCTGCGGGTCTTCTTCGCCTCTCTGGCCGGCTACGCCTTCGCGCGGATGCGCTTCCCGGGGCGCCGGCTGCTCTTCAACTTGGTCTTGGGCTCCATGATGCTGCCGGGCATGGCCATGTTGGTGCCCCAGTACTGGATGGCCGTGAAGTGGTTCAAGTTCGTGGACACCCTCTACGGCCTGACCATCGTCTGGGTGAGCGGCAGCTTCGCCTTCGGCGTCTTCATGATGACCCAGTTCTTCAAGCAGTTGCCCCGCGACTTGGAGGAGGCCGCCTTCATCGACGGGGCCACGTGGTTCACCACCTACTTCCGCGTCATCCTGCCCTTGGCCAGGCCGGCCCTGCTGGCGCTGGGCATTCTCTCCTTCCAGGGGAGCTGGAACGAGTTCATGCTCTCCCTGATCCTGCTCCAGACGCCCGACAACTTCACCCTGCCCCTGGGGCTGGCCATGTTCCGGTTCCAGTACTACGCCATTTACTCCAACGTGCTGGCCGGCAGCCTCTTCAATTCCCTGCCCATCATGATCATCTTCTTCGTCTTCCAGCGCTATTTTGTCGAAGGGGTGGCCTACACAGGGCTCAAGGGGACGTGAGGGCGGCGGCCCTTTGGCCGCCGCCGTGGGGGCGCGGGGGGGAGGAGGCTAGGCCAGGCGCTCCACGGCCAGGGCCGTGGCCCCGCCGCCGCCGTGACAGAGGGCGGCCAGGCCGTGGCGCCCGCCGTGGTGCTCCAGGGCGTTGAGGAGGGTGACGACGATGCGGGCGCCCGTGGCGCCGAGGGGGTGGCCCAGGGCCACGGCCCCGCCGAAGACGTTGAGCCGCTCGTAGGGCACGCCCAGCAGGCGGTGGAAGAGGACGCTGTTGAGGGCAAAGGCCTCGTTGTTCTCGAAGAGGTCGAAGTCCTCAATGGCCATGTTGAGCTTGTCGAGCAGCTTGCGCACGGCCGGCACCGGGGCCTCGGGGAAGCGCCAGGGCTCTCCGGCAGTCCACACGCCTCCGAGGAGGCGGGCCAGCGGGCGCAGGTTGTGGCGGCGCACGGCCTCCTCGCCGGCCAGCACCAGGGCGGCGGCGCCGTCGGAGATTTGGCTGGAGTTGCCGGCTGTCAGCACCCCGTCGGGGCGGAAGGCCGGCCGCAGGCGGGCCAGGCTCTCGGGCGTTGTCTCGGGGCGGATGCCCTCGTCCCGCTCCACGAGCTGCGGTCCCTTGCGCGCCGACACTTCAACGGGCGCGATCTCCCGCGCGAAGAGCCCCTTGGCCGTGGCCTCGGCCGCGCGGCGGTGGGACATGGCCGCGATCTCGTCCAGCTCCTCCCGCCCAACGCCGGCGTCGGCGGCCAGCCGTTCCGTCTGCTCGCCCATGGCCTCGCCGCTCTCGGCGTCGCTCAGGCCGTCGCGCATCATGATGTCCACCAGGGGCTCGCCCGTGCCCAGCAGGAGCTTGTAGCCCCAGCGGGCGCGGTGGGAGAGGTAGAAGCCGGCCTGGGACATGGACTCCATGCCCCCGGCGAGCACCAGCTCGGCCTCGCCCAAGCGGATGAAGTTGGCCGCGGCAGTGATGGCCATCATGCCGCTGGAGCAGACCATGTCCACCATGAAGCCGTCCACTTCCTTGGGGATGCCGGCGCGGAGGGCGGCCTGGCGGGGAGTCAACTGACCCTGGCCGGCCCGCAAGATGTGGCCGAAAACGTAGAGGTCCAGCTCGTGGCCCTCCAGGCCGGCCCGGTCCAGCGCGGCCCGCATGGCGTGGGCGCCCAAGGCCACGGCCGGGAGGCCGGCGAGGGCCCCGCCGAACTTGCCGATGGGGGTGCGCACGGCGGAAACGATGTACACGTCGCGCATGGTGGCCTCCTTTGGCGATATGACGCTTCTTGCGCGCGGGCGCCTTTTCGCGGGCGCCCGCCGTTCACTCCGTCCGGTAGCGGTATCGGTTGGTGATGGGCAGGCGACGGTCCTTGCCGAAGGCCCGCGTGGTGATCTTGATGCCCGGCGGCACCTGGCGGCGCTTGTACTCCGCCCGGTCCACCATGCGGATGACGCGCTCCACCAGCGCCGGCGCGAACCCCTGTTCCACGATCTCCTGGGCGCTGTAGTCCCGCTCCACGTAGAGCTCCAGGATCACGTCGAGCACGTCGTAGGGGGGGAGGGTGTCCGTGTCCTTCTGGTTGGGCCGCAGCTCGGCGCTGGGCGGCTTGGTGAGCACGCTCTCGGGGATGATGGGCCCGTCGGGCCGGGCGTTGCGCCAGCGGGCCAAGTCGTAGACCAGGGTCTTGAACACGTCCTTGATGGGGGCGAAGCCGCCGGCCGTGTCGCCGTAGAGGGTGGCGTAGCCCACGGCCGACTCGCTCTTGTTCCCCGTGGTGAGCACCAGCCAGCCGAACTTGTTGGAGAGGGCCATGAGGTAATTGCCCCGGATGCGGGCCTGAATGTTCTCCTCGGCCACGCCGAAGGGCGTGCCGGCAAAGGCGTCGGCCAGGGCGTCGAGGTAGCCCTGGAAGGGGGCTTCGATGGGGATGGTGAGCAGGCGGATGCCCAAGTTGCGGGCCAGCGCCCGGGCGTCGCGCACGCTCCCCTCGGAGGAGAAGCGGGAGGGCATGGCGACGCCCACCACGTGGTCGGCGCCGAGGGCGTCCACGGCGATGGTGGCCGTGAGGGAGCTGTCGATGCCGCCGCTGAGCCCCAGCACCACCGTCTCGAAGCCGTTCTTGCGCACGTAGTCGCGGGTGCCCAACACCAGCGCGCCGTAGACCTCCTCGAGGGGCTCGGGGGGATCGGCCAGTGTGGGCTCGATGGGGGGGCGATCTTCGGGATCCTCCACCAGGGGGGCGGCCTCAACGCGGGGCACCTGCGGGCTGAACTGCCGGGCCAACTCCACGTCCTTGCGCCGACGGGGGTCGTGGAGCCGCGCGCGGAAGACCTCCTCCAAGTCAACGTCCACGAGGATCAGCGCCTCCTCGAAGGCCGGCCCCCTGGCCAGCACCTCCCCCCGTGGTCCCACGACCAGGCTGTGGCCGTCGAAGACCAGCTCGTCCTGGCCGCCCACCAGGTTGCAGTAGGCCACGATGGCCACGTTATCGGCCGCGCGGGTGGCGATCATCCGCTCCCGGTCGTGCCCCTTGCCCCGGTAGTAGGGGGAGGCGGAGATGTTGGCCAACAGCTCGGCCCCGCCGGAGAGGGCCTGGAGCTGGGGAGGGCCCACGGGGTACCAGATGTCCTCGCAGATGCTCACGCCCACGATGTCCCCGCCGAAGTCGAAGACGGGGCTCTCCAGGCCCTCGCCGAAGTAGCGGTTCTCGTCGAAGACGCCGTAGTTGGGCAGGTAGTGTTTGCGGTAGGTGCCCACCAGCGTGCCGTTCTGGAGCACGGCGGCGGCATTGTAGATGTCGTACTCGTCGGCCGCCGGGTAGCCCACCACGGCGGTGATGTGTGCCGTGGCCCGGCGAATCTCGTCGAGCGCCCGCAGGTTGGCCTCGATGAAGTCGGGCTTGAGGAGCAAGTCCTCGGGCGGGTAGCCGGAAATGGCCAGCTCGGGGAAGAGCACCAGGTTGGCCCCCTGCCCGCGGGCCCGCGCCAGGGTGTCCACGATCTTGCGGGCGTTGCCCTCTATGTCCCCCACCGTCATGTTGAGCTGTGCGAGCGCGAGGCGAACGGTGCGCATGGTGTGTCTCCTTATCCCAGCCGTCTGAGGAGCCAGAGCAACAGGTTGAGCCCCACCGTGAGGAGGATGCTCAGCAGGATGGAGGTGGCAATGGGCACGAAGCAGCTCAGGTTGCCCCGCTGGATGTAGATGTCGCCCGGCAGGCGGCCGAGGCCGGGCAGGCGGGACAGGCCCAGGAGAAGCAGCCCCACGAGGAAGAGCAGCAGCGCCATGAGAATGAGCAGCCGTCCGATGGGAGCCAAGTCTGGCGTCATGGTCTTCCCTCCTTCACCCGGACTTGCTCAGAGCAGCGGCGGCTGTTGGGCCTCTTGGGAAGGTGGCGTCAGCCCCAGGTGATGGTAGGCCAGGGGCGTGGCGACCCGGCCGCGCGGGGTGCGCTCCAGGAAGCCGAGCTGGAGGAGATACGGCTCGTACACGTCCATGATGGTGTCGGCCTCCTCGCTGATGGCGGCCGCGATGGTCTCCAGGCCCACCGGCCCGCCCCCGAACTTCTCGATGATGGTGAGCAGCACGCGCCGGTCCACCTCGTCCAGGCCGAGCTCGTCGATGTCGAGCAGCTCCAGGGCTTGGCGGGCCACCCGGCGGGTGATCGTGCCGTCGGCGCGCACTTGGGCGTAGTCGCGCACCCGCCTGAGCAGCCTGTTGGCGATGCGTGGCGTGCCCCGTGCTCGCCGGGCGATCTCCTCGGCGCCCCCTTCCTCGATGGGCACGCCCAGGATGCGGGCAGCCCGCCTGACGATCTCGGTCATGGCCGGCAGGTCGTAGAAGTCGAGGCGGTAGATGACGCCGAAGCGGTCCCGCAGGGGGGCGGTGAGCAGGGCCGGGCGGGTGGTGGCGCCGATCACGGTGAAGCGGGGCAGCTCCAGCCGGATGTTGCGCGCGCCGGGCCCCTTGCCGATGATCAGGTCCAGGGCGAAGTCCTCCATGGCCGGGTAGAGGATTTCCTCCACGGCGCGGGGCAGACGGTGGACTTCGTCGATGAAGAGGATGTCGCCCCGCCGCAGGTTGGTCAGGATGGCGGCCAGGTCTCCCTGCCGTTCCACGGCCGGCCCGGCCGTGATCTTGATGTTCACGCCCATCTCGTTGGCGATAATGTGGGCCAGGGTGGTCTTTCCCAGGCCAGGCGGGCCGTAGAGGAGAATGTGGTCGAGCGGCTCGCCCCGCTGCCGGGCCGCCTCGACGAGGATGCGCAGGTTGGCCTTCACCCGCTCCTGGCCGATGTACTCGTCGAGCCGTCGCGGGCGCAGCGTCTCCTCGAACGGGGCCTCGTCAGCCCTTGGCGCCGGTGAAAGGGTCTCCCGCTTCTCAGAAGGCATGGTCCATTCCCCGGGGATCAGTCCGCCTCCCGCCGCGTGCTGTGTGGCGCGCGGCCGGGCAGATCGCGGTCTCGGCCATCAGGAGCCGTTTGCCGTTCTCCTGGTCGAGTATACCCCCTTCTACGGATCGCTCAAAATGAGCACCGCCGACACACGGGGGATCACCGTGTCGCTCATTGGGCGGTGAGGGCCCAGAGGAGAATGGCCGCGGCCACTTCCACGTTGAGGGAGCGCTTGACGCCCCGCATGGGCAGGCAGACGAGGGCGTCGCAGAGGGGGAAGAGGTCGGGACCCACGCCACACACCTCGTTGCCGACCACCACGGCCACGCGCTCTCCCGGGGGTGTCAGGGCCTCCGGCGGGCGCGCGCCCGGCGCCTGTTCCAGAGCCCACACCTGCCACCCCTCGGCGCGCAGGCGGCCCAGCACGTCGGCCGTGTTGGGCGCGTGGGACCACGCCACCGCCTCTTCGGCGCCCAAGGCCGTCTTGCGTACCTTGGGATGGGCCGGCGTGGGCGTGATGCCACACAGGTAGATGCGCTCCACCCCCAGGCCGTCGGCCGTGCGGAAGAGGGCGCCAACGTTCCAGGCCGAGCGCACGTTGTCCACCACCAGCACCACCCGCCGCCCGCTTTCCGGCCGTGCTGGGCAGGGCTGGTGATCACCCGTCTGCCAAGCGATCAGCGGGCGCGTGGGCGCCCGGCAGGCCGGACAGCGCTCACGGTGGGGTTGGAGCTCGTACCAGGGGTAGCGCAAGCCACACCGGGAACAGAGCCGCACCTCGGCCAACATGGTCTCTCCTCCACGGCGGTCCTCGACGTGCTCTCGGCGCACTCGATTTTCCCCTGCCCGGCGTCCGCGCACAAGCGGCGCCCGACAACTTGGTCTTCGGCGCCGATTGGGGTATACTGCCCCTCAGGTGCCGCCGGGTGTGTCTAGTACACTTCGCCCCGTGGCAACGGCTGAAGGAGATGGTCGATATCCCAAGGAGTGGCCCGTGACTGTTCGACACCTTGTGGCACGGTGGTGGTGGAGCGCAGTGGCCCTCGTCGTGCTGGCCTGCCAGGCGGCCACGGCCACACCGCCCCCTTCTCCCTCGCCCACAGTGTCCCCGGCGCCGCGCTCCCGCGGCCAATTCGACGGCGTCCGTGCCCTGGAGTTCGCCCGTGCGCAGTGTGCCATTGGCCCCCGCCCCACCGGCAGCGAGGCGCTGCTGCGCACGCGGGCGTGGATCGAACAGCAGCTCGTGCAGGCCGGGTGGGAGGTGGTGCGCCAGGAGACCACCTACCGCGGGCTGCCCATCCGCAACGTGGTGGGTGTGCGGGGCCAGGGCCGGCCCGTGATGGTGGGCGCCCACTACGACACGCGCCCGCGCGCCGAACGGGACCCCACCAACCCGGAGGCGCCCATCTTGGGCGGCAACGACGGGGCCAGCGGCGCCGCTGTGCTCGTGGAGCTGGCCTACGTGCTCGACATTCCCGAGGGGCTTCAGGTGCAGTTGGCCTTCTTCGACGCCGAGGACCGGGGCAACATCGACGGCTGGCCCTTCGCCGTGGGCGCCTCCCAGATGGTGGCCGATTTCCCCGTGGCGCGGCCCGAGGCCATGGTGCTGGTGGACATGGTGGGCGACAAGGACCAGCAGATCTACCGCGAGCGCAACTCGGACCCGGCCCTCAACGATGTCCTCTTTGCCATAGCCGCCGAGCTGGGGTACGAGGGACGCGGCTTCTACAACGAACCCAAGTGGGCCATCATTGACGATCACATCCCCTTCCTCGAGGCCGGCATACCGGCCGTGGACCTCATCGACTTCGACTACCCGGCCTGGCACACGCTGGACGACACGTGCGAACAGCTCGGCGCCGAGAGCCTGGAGCGCGTCGGCCGCGTTGTCGAGACGTGGGTGGAGCAGGGCGCTCCCCTCCGCCCCGAGGACCGTTCACCTTCACCCCAGGAGTGAGCCATGCGTATTGCTCGGCGAATTCGCGACTTGCCCCCGTATGTCTTCGCCGGCGTTGCCCGCCGCATCCGCGAGAAGGAGGTCCGCGGCGAACGGGTCATCAACTTGGGCATCGGCAGCCCCGACATGCCGCCCCCCGACTTCGTCGTGCGGGCAATGGTGGAGGCTGCCCGGGACCCCTCCGCCCATCGCTATCCCGGCTACGTGGGCACCCCGGAGCTCCGGCGCGCCGTGGCCGCCTACTACCGCCGGCGCTTCGGCGTGGAGCTGGACCCCGAACGGGAAGTGTTGCCCCTCATCGGCTCCAAGGAAGGCTTGGCCCACGTGGCCTGGGCTCTCGTGGACCAGGGTGATGTGGTCCTGGTGCCCGACCCGGGCTACCCGACGTATCGCTTGGGCACTCTCTTGGCCGGCGGCGAGGTCTTCTTCATGCCCCTAAAGCCGGAGTCGGGCTTTCTGCCCGACCTGGAGGCGGTGCCCGAGGAAGTCTACCGCCGGGCCGTGGCCATGTGGGTCAACTACCCCAACAACCCCACAGGCGCTGTGGCCCCCCTCGACTTCTACCGCCGGCTCGTCGAGCTGGCCCGACATTACGATTTCGTCGTGCTCAGCGACAACCCCTATGCCGACGTCACCTTCGACGGCTACCGCGCGCCCAGCTTCCTCCAAGTTGAGGGCGCCCGCGAGGTGGGCGTGGAGTTCAACTCCCTCAGCAAGACGTACAACATGGCCGGCTGGCGGGTGGGCATGGCTGTGGGCAACGCCGAGGTGGTCAAGGCCCTCACGCGGGTCAAGAGCAACGTGGACACGGGCATTTTCTTGCCCCTTCAAGCCGGCGCCGTGGCCGCGCTGGAGGGGCCCCAGGAGTGGATCGAAGAGCGCAACGGCGTCTACCGGGAGCGGCGCGACGTGCTGGTGGCCGGCCTGCGCGCCCTGGGGTTCACGTGCGACGTGCCACGCGCCACCCTCTACGTCTGGGCGCGCGTGCCCGCCGGCTGGACGGCCGACGCCCTGGCCGACACCCTGTTGGACCGCGCCGGCGTCTGGATGACGCCGGGCACCTTCTTCGGCCCGAGCGGCGAGGGGTTCGTGCGCGTGGCCTTCACCGTGGACGTGGAGACCATCCGCGAGGCGTTGGCCCGCGTGGAGCGCGTGTTGAAGGAGGCAACGCCATGAGTCGTCGTGTGGTCATCGTCACAGGGGCTTCGAGGGGCATTGGCGCGGCCACGGCAAGGTGGCTGGGGCGCGCCGGCGCCTCGGTCGTCGTGGTGGCCCGCACGGAGGAGGCGCTGCGCCAGGTGGCCCGGGATGTCGAACGCCTCGGCGGCCGGGCGCTGACCGTGGCGGGTGACGTGAGCGACGCGACCTTCTGCCGCCGCATCGTGGAACAGGCCCTAGACGCCTTCGGGCGGCTGGACGCGCTGGTCAACAACGCGGCTGTGTTGGAGCCCATCGCCCGCGTGGCCGAGGCGGACGTGGCCGCGTGGCGGTACGCCGTCGAAGTCAACTTGGTCGCCCCTTTCGTCCTGAGCCGGGAGGCCCTGCCGGCCCTGCGGAAAGCCCGGGGCCGGCTCATCAACATCAGCAGCGGGGCCGCCCACCACCCCATTGCCGCCTGGAGCGCCTACTGCGCCACCAAAGCGGGCCTGCACCTCTTCACCCAAGTGGTCGCCCTGGAGGAGCCCGACGTGGTTGCCGTCTCCGTTCACCCCGGGGTCGTGGACACGGAGATGCAGGCCCTCATCCGTCGGCAGGGAGAAGGGCACATGGCCCCCGAGCAGGTGGCGCGCTTTCGCCGGCTCAAGGAGCGGGGGGAGCTCGTCTCCCCCGAGCTCTCCGGGCGCTCGGTGGCTTGGTTGGCCCTGCACGCGCCGGCCTCCATGTCGGGCCGCTTCGTGGCCTTCGACGACGCCGACGTGATCGGGCCGGCCAAGAGAGCCTTCGGGGAGCCGCTGGCCGCTCTCAGTTGAGGGAGACGTGGCCCAAGGGCGTCTCCACGAGGGACGGCAGGTGGCCGCTTCGCACCACGTCGCGCACGTGGCGGAGCAGGGCAAGCTCCTGGTGGAGGAGGCGGCGTTCGGCCTCCAGGAGGTCCGACAGCGCGGCCACCGAGAGGAGGGATTGCTTGACCCCGTTGTCCACCTGGAGCACAACGGCGGTGAAGCAGGCCAGAGCCAACGGGCTTGTGGGCACTTCCTCGCCGGTCATCGGGCGGCCGAGCACGTCGGCCAACACTTCCAGGTACGCCATCACCAGGGGGCGCAGCCGCGCGGCGAGCCATGCCGTCTTCCCGTCGGGGGCCTCCTGAAAAGGATAGGGCACCACGGTGGCCGTCATCACGTTGCCCCGACGGTAGAAGTGGGTCACCATGAAGCGCTCGCTGCCCACGGCCCGCACCCGCATCCGGGTGGCGTCCAAGGGCTCGTAAGAGGTAACGTAAGCGGCCGTGCCCACTTGATGGGGCAGAGCCTGGAAGCCCAGTGGGTCCGGCCGCGAGAGGACCACCCCGAAGGGCGTGTCGCGGTCCAGGCAGGCGTCGATGACGTGGCGCTCCTCAACGCGCTCCACGTCGAGGGAGAGCACCATGCCCGGGAAGAGGACGGTGTCGAGGGGCAGGAGGGGAATCATGGCCTGTGCGTTCGACATCATCACGGCTTCTTCTCCTCCTCTTCGCTCTGCTCCACACGCTTCGGCGTGGTCTCCTGTGCGCGCAGGGCTCTGGCGACGGCCTTGACGATAATGCGGTGCTCAGTGGCGTGCATGCGCTCCTCGAAGGTCTCCAGGGTGTCGGAGGGAAAGATGGGCACTTCGGCCTGGACGATGACCGGCCCCGCGTCCACTTCGGGGACGACGTAGTGGACCATGCAGCCGCTGTGGGCGATCTCCCCCCGGCGAAACGCCTCAAAGGCGCGCTCGATGGCGTGAGTGCCCGGAAACATGCCCGGCAGGGCCGGGTGGAGGTTGATGACGCGGTTGGGGAAACGGTCCAAGAAGGCCGGGCTGAGAATGTGCATCCAGCCGGCCAGGACGATGAGGTCTGGCCTGTGTTCGGCCACGCGGGCGGCCAGGTCGGCGTCGTACTCCTCTCGGGAGCGGCCGGCCTCGCGGTAGGGCTTCAGGGGGAAGTAGAGCGTGGGCACGCCAGCCCGCCGGGCCCGCACGAGGCCGTAGGCCGCCTTGCGGTTGGAGACGACCAGGACCACGCGGGCCGGCAGCCTGCCGTCGGCGCAGGCGTTCAGAATGGCCTGCAAGTTCGTGCCGCTCCCTGAAATGAGCACGGCCAGCCGTGCCCGTTGCGCGCGTGCCGTCATGGAGTTCCTCCCGTGTTGAGCCCCTCCACGTGGACGCGTCCGTCTCCGGCCACGATCTCGCCGACGACGTGACACTCTTGCGGCAGGGCTTCCAGAGCCCGTGCTACCTCTTCGGCGGGAATCACGGCCACCATGCCCAGCCCCATGTTGAAGACGCGGAACATTTCCCCGTCGCCCACGCTGGCCCGCCGGCCGATGAGGGCGAAAATGGGGGGCTCGGGCCACGTGCCCCTGCGGAGCCGCGCGTCCACGCCGGCGGGGAGGATGCGGGGCAGGTTGTCGAACACGCCGCCGCCCGTGATGTGGGCCAGCCCCTTCACGTCGATGGCCTGCGCCCGCAGGCGGTTCACGTGTTCGGCGTAGCAGCGGTGGGGGGCGAGCAGGGCCTCGCCGATGCTCTGGCCACCCAGCTCGGGGCGTGGGGCCGACCAGTCCTCGCCCTCCAGGGCCCGCCGTGCCAGCGAGTAGCCGTTGGTGTGGAGGCCGCTCGAGGGGAAGGCCACCACCACGTCGCCGGGAGCAATGCGCTCCCCGGTGATGAGCTCCTCCCGCTCCACGATGCCCACGACCGTGCCCACCACGTCCACAGCACCCTCCCGGTAGACGCCCGGCATCTCGGCGGTCTCGCCGCCCAAAAGCGCACAGCCCACGGCGCGACACGCCTCGGCCATGCCCCTCACAATGGCGGCCACCTGGGATGGCCGAAGGTGCGCGCTGGCCACGTAGTCGAGGAAGAAGAGGGGGCGCGCGCCCTGCACGAGAATGTCGTTGACACAGTGGTTGACGAGATCGTGTCCGATGGTTTCCCAGCGGTTCAAGCGTGCGGCCACGAGGGTTTTAGTCCCCACGCCGTCGGTGGAGGCCACGAGCACCGGAGCCCGCATCCGGGCGACGGCCTTCGCGTCGAAGAGGCCCCCGAAGGCCCCCACGCCGGCCAAGACCTCGGGGCCGTGGGTGGTGGCCACGGCCTCGGCGATCAGGCGAACAGCCTCGTTGCCGGCCTCGATGTTGACTCCGGCTTGTGCGTAGCGGTCGGCCATGTGGTGGTCCTCCTGGCTGGATGGCGCCGTGCCCCCGGGATCATTGTGGTGACATGTTTCCCGGCCCACCCGGCGAAGATGCCACGGCGCATCTCTTCGGCCTTGTTCGCGGCGTTGGAAATATTCTATCCCAGGCCAAGTCGAGAGACAAACGACAGGGGCGGCTCCAGGAAGAGACTCTGTCGCCCTGGCAGGACGGAAAGCTGAACCGATGGCCGTGACCGACCTCCGGCGTCGCTAGCCTCCTGTTGGGCGGGGCGGCAGGGTGATGGCCAGCGTATGTTTTTTCGACATTTGCCTTTTCAGACGAGGAAAATATAATGGAACCGCTTCTGGGAGCACGGCCGCACTCGCACACGTGGAGCTGACTTGCCCCTGGCGGCCGGCATTTCAGGAGAAAGGGGGCAGAAAGCGAGAGGGGAAATGGCTGAATCGTCCCTTGGTCCATCATTATCGAGGCCGTCTTCTCGGTCAACGTTCACCGGACCACTCCAAACACCGAACGTTCTTCGCCCCTCCAAATCCTTCCTCTCCAGACGACGCCTCCTCGCCCTTTTCCGCCTCCTGCGCCAAAAGCGCTTCGAGTGGCCTTTCGTGGCCCGCATTACCGGCCACGCCACGCTGCTCATTCTCATCGTAGCCGGGTATTTCGTCGGCCAAGTCCAGTGGCAGGAGCGGTTGCCCGACTTCTCCTTGCCCCCCTTGGTCCTCCGGCCCACTAGGAACATCGACCCGGCCTTGCGCCCGCCCATGATGCTCTCTCCAGGTGTCGCGGCTGCGGACGAGCCCCCCGCCGTGCGCGTTGAGGTCGTCCCGTGGACCACCGTCGTGGAGCGGCCGGCCGTAGCCCGTACCGAGCCGGTCATCTACGTTGTGCAGCCCGGCGACAACCCCTCCCTGATCGCCGCCCGCTTCGGGTTGAAGCCCGAGACCATTGTCTGGGCGAACGCCGAGCTGGAACGCAACCCCGACCTTCTCAGCGTGGGACAGGAGCTCATCATCCCGCCCGTGGACGGTGTGCTTCACACCGTCAAGAAGGGAGACACGCTGGAGAGCATTGCCAAGAAGTACAAAGTCTCCGTCGAGGCCATCGTGGGGTATGAGCCCAACGGCCTGACGCCCGGCGCCCAGCTCGTCGAAGGCCAGAAGATCATGGTGCCCGGCGGCAAGAAGCCCTACGTGGCCCCGGTCGTGCGCGCGCCCGCGCCCGGCCGGTGGGTGAACCCCGGGAAGTTCGACGGCGCCTCGGGCGCCTTCATGTGGCCCATCACGGGGCGAATCACCCAAGGCGTCCACCGGTATCACATGGCCTTGGACATCGCCAACGCCATGGGCACGCCCATTGCCGCTTCCGACGCCGGCGTGGTCATCTTCGCCGGCTGGGACAACACCGGCTACGGCTACAGTGTAGTCATCGACCACGGCAACGGCTTCCGCACCCGCTACGCCCACATGAGCTACTACCTCGTCCAGGCCGGAGACAAGGTCAACAAGGGCGACATCATCGGCAAAGTGGGCAGCACGGGGCGCAGCACCGGGCCTCACCTGCACTTCGAGATCATCTATCAGGGGGTGCGGCGGAACCCTTACAACTTCCTCCCGTGAGCTACGGGGCCCGGCAGGGGGCCCCGCCTAACACGCAGAACGAGGACACGCTGCGCGAGCTCGCCGGCCAGACCAGTCGGGCTCGCGCGGCTTTGTCTCTGGCACAGGCTCCTCGAGGCATTGATGCGCTCGTCCACCGGTGGCCATGAAGGAGATTCTGACGGTTGGCGAAATCACCGCATATCTGCAAGCGCTCCTGGAGGCCGACCCATTGCTCGCCGACGTCTGGCTGCGGGGAGAAGTCTCCAACTGGAAGCAGGCCACATCGGGCCATTGTTACTTCACCCTCAAGGATGCCCACGCCCAGATCAACTGCGTCATGTGGCGCTCCGTGGCCGCCCGGCTGCCCCTCCTTCCCCAGGACGGCGACGAGATCGTGGCCCGGGGCGCGATCTCCGTCTATCCCCAGCGGGGCGTGTACCAGTTCTACGTGGACGCTGTCGAGCCCTTGGGCCAGGGCGCCCTCCACCGCCGCTTCGAGGCCCTGAAGGCCGCCCTGCACGCCGAGGGCCTCTTCGACGACGCCCGCAAGCGCCCTCTTCCCCCCTTTCCGCGGCGCATTGGGGTGGTCACGTCGCCCAAGGCCGCAGCCCTGCGGGACATTCTCAACGTCCTGCGCCGGCGTCATCCCCTGGCAGGCGTGATCCTCAGCCCCACTCTGGTCCAAGGCAGCGAGGCACCCGGCCAGATTGTGGCTGCCCTCGAGGCCCTGTGGTCCGTGGGAGTAGACGTGATCATTGTGGCCCGGGGCGGAGGCTCCTTGGAGGAGCTGTGGGCGTTCAACGACGAGCGCGTGGCCCGTGCCATCGCCGCCTCCCCGGTGCCCGTCATCAGCGGCGTAGGCCACGAGGTGGACTTCACCATTGCCGACTTCGTGGCCGACCGGCGGGCCCCTACCCCCTCAGCCGCGGCCGAAGTGGCCGCGCCGGACCGGCACCACCTGTTGGCAGACGTGCGCGAGAAGCGCGCCCGCTTGGACCGGGCTGTGGATGCCTTCCTCGCCGCGCGCCGGGACCAACTGGGCCGCGAGGTGCGGCTGTTGCACTACGCCCACCCCGCCGGCGCCGTGGACCAGGCCCGCGAACGGCTGAAGGCCCTGCGCCTGCGGCTCGTCAACTCGGCCCGCCACGCCCTTCACGGCCGGCACCACCGGCTCCAAGCCCTTCGGGGCCGGCTGCACAACTTGAACCCCCAAGCCACGCTCCGCCGGGGCTACGCGGCCGTAACGTCGGCCCAAAGTGGCCGCTTGGTGCGCCATCCACAGGACGTGGCCCCGGGCGAGGTGGTTCACATCACCGTCGCCGAGGGCATGTTCGACGCCACCGTCGCCCCGCGAACAGAACACGTCGAGGAGTGAGTTGACATGGAGGAGAAAGTCACGCTCGGCTTCGAGGAGGCCCTTCGGGAGCTGGAGGCCATTGTGAGCGCCCTGGAACAGGGGCCTGCTACTTTAGAAGAAACACTCCGCCTCTACGAGCGGGGCGTGCGCTTGGCTGCCCACTGCGAATCGCTCCTGGAGCAGGCCGAGCTGAGAATCCAGGTGCTGCGGCGCCACGAGGACGGCCGCGTGGAGCTCCGCGACGTGGAGGCCGAGGCCCTCGACGCTTGGACGGAGGAGTAACGCGGTCCCTACGCCCTTCATGGCCGAGCTTGATCACCAGGGAGCGGCCAACGTACCATGACGATCCTGAAAAACGACGTGCTCATGGCCTCGCTGTTGGCCTGGGGCATCGCCCAACTCCTCAAAGTCTTCACCCACAGGGTCGCCACCGGCACCTTTGACGCGCGCCTGTGGTTCAGCGCCGGAGGGATGCCCAGCTCCCACAGCGCCTTCGTGGCTGCCCTGACCACGGCCGTCGGCCTGCGGCGTGGCCTGGACGACACCCTGTTCGCCGTCTGTGTGGTTTTCAGCTCCATCGTCATGTACGACGCGGCCGGCGTGCGCCGCGCGGCCAGCCAGCAAGCACAGCTTCTCAACCGCATCATCGAAGAGCTCTTCGAGGGCCACCCCATCAGCCAGGAGCGGCTCAAAGAGCTCCTCGGCCACACGCCGCTCCAAGTGGTCGTGGGCGCCCTCCTGGGAGTGGCCACGGCGTGGCTCCACTGGCTCTACACAGCGGCGGGCTAGGGGCAAGGGCCCGGCGGCGGAGGCGCGGCGGACGCCGCCGGGCGGTGCTCAGTCGCTCAGTCGCTCGGCGTCGGCCATCTTGCCGATGACCAGGAGCTCGTCGCCGGCCTCGATGCGGGCGTCGGCCGAGGGGTTCACGCGAAGTTCGTCGCCGTGGCGGATGGCCAACACTGTGAGCCCATACTGGCGCCGCAAGTCGGCCTCGCCCAGCGTCTTGCCGTGGAGGCGCTCGGGGGCCAGCATCTCCACCACGCCCAACTCCGGGCTGATCTCCAAGTAATCCACGAAGTCCACCGCCGAGAGCCGGCGGGCCAAGCGCACGCCGGCCTCGTGCTCCGGCAGGATGACCTCGTCGGCGCCCACCTGAAGCAGGATTTCGCGCTGCGTGCGCGTGCGCGCCTTGGTGATGACCCGGCGCACTCCCAGTTTGCGCAGCAGCACCGTGGCCAACAGGTTGCTCTCGAAGTCAGTGCCGATGCAGACCACGCCGGTGTCGAAGTGATCGGCGCCCACTTCGCGCAGGGCGTCGATGTTGGTGGCATCGAGCTGAACCACGTGGGGCAATTCGGTCGAGAGCGCTTGGACCCGGCGGTAGTCCACGTCCACGGCCAACACATCGTGCCCCTGTTGCACCAAGGCCACGGCCAAGCTTGTGCCGAAACGCCCCAGGCCGACCACGATGAATTCCCGCTCCTGGCGACGCGGGGGTGCCGAACGGTCCACCTTGCTCTCAGATTCTCCCGCCGAACGCGCTCCCCACTCGTCCGCGTTCCGCAGCCGACGGCGAAGGCGTTCCAGCAACGAGCGCATACGTGGCCCCCTTTCTCCTCGTTATCCCAAAACAATCTGCTCGGCCGGATACCGACACAGGGTGGGACGCTCGCGCTGGGCCAACAAGACTACCAGAGTCAGCGGGCCCAACCGACCCCAGAACATAGTGAAGGCGATCAGCAGGCGACCAAAGGTGTCCAAGTCGGCCGTGGCCCCCAAGGAATACCCCGTGTTGGAGAAGGCGCTCACCACCTCGAAGGCCACGGTGAACAAGTCGCCCGTGCGGTCCACCAACAGGAGCAGGGTGACGAAGAAGTTCACCAGCGTGGAAACGGTCATGATGGCCACGGCCTTGGCAATGGTTTCCAGGGGCAGCGTGCGCCCGAAAACGACAGCCTGTGGCACACCCCGCACCGTGGAAAGGACAGCCACCATGAGCACGCCCACGGTGCTCATGGTCACTCCGCCGGCCATCGAGGCCGGCGCCCCACCGATGAACATGGACACCATCAACACGAGCGCGCTGGCCTGGCTGAGTTCGTCGAGCTGGATGATCGTCAGGCCGGCCGTGCGGGCCGACACCACGGTGAAGAGGGCTACCCAAAACCGCTCTCCCCAAGGCAGCCCGGAGAGGGCCGTTCCGGCGAAGTGCTCGTCCGCCAGCACGATGAGCAGCCCGCTGCTGATGAGCACGGCCGTGATGACCAGCGTGAGCTTGGTGTGGACACTCAGACGGCGCTGCCACGGGTACATGATGAGGTCCGAGATCACCAGAATGCCCAGCCCGCCGATGAGGATGAGCGCCATCATCACCCCCAGCGTGAAGGGGTCTCGGCCGAAGCCGAAGAGTACCTGGCCGGTGCCGCTGAAGAGGTCGAAGCCCGCGTTGCCAAAGGCGCTCACGGCGTGGAAAACGGCCAGGTAGGCCGCCCGCTTGTAGCCCAGCGCCGGCCCCCAGCGCAGCCAGAGCAGAAAAGCCCCCACAGCCTGCACGGCCATGGTCACGGCCAACACGTAGAGGGTGAAGCTCACAATGCGCGCCGTCTCCAGCACGCCGAGCGCCTGCTTGAGGATCATGCGCTCGGCCAGCCCCAGCCGGCGGCCGATGAGCGCGAAGAGCACGACCGAGAAGGCGATGAACCCCACGCCGCCCACTTCCATGAGCACCAGCAGGACGAGTTGGCCGAAGAAGGAGAGGTCCTGCGACGGGGTGATCACCGTCAACCCCGTGACCGTGGTGGCGCTGGTGGAAATGAAGAGCGCCTCTTCCCACGTGAGTGGCCGTTCGGTGCCCGATATGGGCAACCGCAACAGCAAGGTGCCCACTGCCACGATGAGGGCAAACCCCACAACGAGCACCAAGGCGTTCTGCTTGGCCAAAGGGCTGGGATGGGCCAACTGAGCTGCGGGCTCTGCCAAGGGAACTACGTTCACGTCAGGAGAGGCACTTGCCATAGGCCGTCCGTGGTGGTGGTGGTTTCATTGCCATGTCCGGGTCCCTGCTCTGCCCGGTGATTGTACCGTATTTTGGATGCCGGGGCCAAACGCCAAACGGGAACATGGTGAAGGCAAACGTCACGGGAGCCGCTGGAAGAAGATAGGGGGCAAGTAGCCGGACACCCACGGGGACACGAGTTGGGCAAGCACGGGAAGTACCGTTATAATCATGGGCACCAAAAAAGAGCGGGCAATGCCCTCGCGAATGAAGAGGCGCACGCCATTGTAGTTGATCCAGGGCACGCTGGTCATGAAGTTAAGCGCCAAAACGAGCACCGCCGCCCAGAAGAAGCCGCTGACGAGCCCCAAAGCCATGCCGGCCAGCCGGTCGAGGGTGCCGCCCAAGCGCAGGGAGGCCTGCTCGAAGCCAAAGCGCACGCCCAAGTTAATGCCACTCCAAATGAAGAAGACGATCAACAGGAAAATGACCGTGTCGCGGACCAGCGTCTCCGAAGGCCCCAGCAGATTGGCCGCGAACCGGGAGACGCGCGGCTGGTACGCGCTGGCCACCACGAAGCCCAAGTAGAGCCCCAACAGGCTCACGGCCTGGAGCAGGAAGCCGCGCGCAAAGCCAACGAGCATTGAGCCCAGCAAAACGAGCAGAAGCACGAGATCGAACCAGAGCATATCAGGATTGTATCTGGAGGCGTTCACTTCGTCAAAGGTGGTCCGTCTGCCTCGCGGTCACCGCTGGGTACTTCGCCCTTGCCCTCCTGCTCACGTGGCCGCTGGCCCGCCTGTGGACTACGCACGCCCCTGGCGACGGGAGCGATGATCCGGCCATCCTCTGGAACCTCTGGTGGGTGCCCTTTGCCCTCTTTCAGGGCCTCAATCCCCTGGTCAGCGAGTACCTCTTCTGGCCCCTGGGTGTGAACCTGGTCTTCTACACCCTGACGACGCTGAACGCCCTGTTGACCATGCCCGTTCAGCTCGCCGTGGGCCTGATCCCGGCCAACGCCATCCTGGTCTGGTTCGAGCTCGTGGCGGGCGGGGTGGGCATGTTCTACCTGGCCCGCCGGCTGAACGCCGGGCTGCTCGGCGCGTTTCTGGCCGGGTGTGTCTTCACCTTCGCCCACTCCCGCTTCGTCTACCTCTCCCTGGGCCAGTTCAACATCGCGGCCAGCCAATGGGTGCCCTGGTACGTGCTGTCCCTCTGGCGCTTGGAGGAGCGGGCCGGGTGGCGTGACGTGGGGTTGGCCGCCTTCTTTCTCCTCGCCAACGGGTGGACCGAGTTCACGTATGCTTCGTTCTTGATCCTCTTCACCCTGCTCTGGTGGGCCTGGCACCGTGCCGGCGACCTCAGAAGGAGGGAGCTCCGCAGGGCGCTTGCCAGCACAGGCCGGTACGCCGGCGTGGCCGCGCTCTTCGCCTTGGGCCTCTTCCCCGTCCTCATCTCCATGATCACCACCCTGCGCGCGGAGGGCGACTTCCTGGTGGAGGGGCTGGGCTTCGCCGATGTCTTCAGCAATGACCTGGTGGGCTTCTGGGTGCCAAGCCACCTTCACCCCCTGGTGGGCGACTGGGTGCGCCAGAACTTGGACTTCGCCTACCTCAACTTCGCCTATTTGGGATACGTGCCCCTGGCGCTGGCCGTGATCGCCCTGTTGAGCCGGCGCACGAGAGCTCGGGCGGCATTCTGGGGTGTGGCCCTGGTCACTTTCATGGCCCTGAGCCTGGGGCCCACCCTGCGCGTCAACGGCCAGCAGTGGGACCTTCCCCTCCCCTTCGACCTGCTGTTGCGCCTGCCCATCTTCAAGGCGAACCGATACCCCAGTCGCTACAGCGTGCTCATCGCCGCTTGCCTGGCCGTGCTGAGCGCCTACGGCGCACAAGCCTTGGGCAAACGTTGGGGCCAAAGGCGCCGGCGGGCTCTCCTAGCCTTTGCTCTGCCCCTCTTTCTGGTGGAGACGGCCGCCGTTCCCCTGCCACTGAGCGCCTATCAGGTTCCCCCCGTCTACCGGACCCTGAAGGAGAAGAGCACCCTGGCCGTGCTGGAAGTGCCCATGGCCTGGCGCAACGGGTTCCGCGTCACCGGTCCTCTGGACAAGACGTTCATGTTCGCCCAGTTCTACCAGACTGTCCACGCCAAGCGCTTGATCAACGGCAACACCAGCCGCAACCCGGAGTTCCTCTTTCAATACTTCACGGAAGCCCCCCTGCTCAACAGCCTGCTCGCCCTGGAGACGGGGAAAAGCCTGCCCCCGGAGCGCGAACTCTTCGACGCCCAGTACGCGGCCGACGCGCTCCAACTGCTCGGCGTGCAAGAGGTGATCGTCCACCGGGTCAACTCGCCCCGCCCAGATGTGACTCCCGAGGCCACCATCTCCTACTTGGAGCGCGTGCTCCCCCTGACCCAGTGGTACGACGATGGCACCATCGGGGCGTGGGAGGTAGTGCTGCCGCCGTTGCCACGCACTGTGCGCTTGGACGCAGTCCACCCGCTGGCGCGACTCCACTTCGGCGACGGCTGGGGGCCCCTGCCCCCCTTCGAGCGACGGCCCTCCCGCCCGCCCACCGTGTGGGCCCAGCGCCGAACGGCGCGCCTCTTCGTGGCCTTGGACGCCAGGCGAGCGCGCCTGCGCTTCCGCGCCTGCTCGGCCGGGGCCCAGCAGATGGCCGTGTCGGTCAACGGGGGCCGGCCGGTCCCTGTGGACCTGCGTCCCGGCTGGCAGGAGTACGAGATAGTCCTGGATGGGTTCCGCCCGGGGCCCAACGCCCTGCGCTTCTCGTTCGAGCGCCTTGTGCCCGTGGTCGGGGAAACGCCGGCTTCGGCCTGCATGGAGCCGGCCTCGCGCGGGCTGGTGAGCCTTGTCGTGGAGAGCGCTGGGCTGGACGTGGGCGATTTCGCCCACATCTACGTCAACGGCCGAGATGTGGCCCCCAACCGCATGGGGTATAACGTGGCCGTCGTCGAGCCGACAAGCGGTCGGGTGCTCCGCGTGGCCGCCTTCGATCCCGTGAACGTGCCGTCAGACGCCGGCGCGCTGGCCCGGTTCATCGAAGGTGCTCCCGGGGGCACGCTGGTGGCCGTGGCGGCCAACGACACCGTGGACTTGCCCCCCGAGTTCGGCGGGCCACGTCTCACCGCCGAGGCCGTGGATGCCCTGCGCCTCCTCGGCGGCACGGCCGACCTGCGCGGCACTTTCCGGTGGAGTCACGCCCTGTTGGGCATCAAGGGAACGGCTGCTGCGTCGGCCGACGAGGACGTGAGCGCCGTGCGTCCGGCCCGTGTCTGGCTCGGCGAGCTGGTGACGGCGCCGAACGTGGCCGCCGGATTTGCCTGGTTCGAGCTCTCGGCCGAGCCATGAGAACCCCCTTTGACAGCCGGCTCAGGGGGCTGTAGAATAGAGCGCTTCGAGCAGGGTCTGGAGGCCCCGAACAGAAGGGACAGCATGGACCTCATCCTCTCGCTGCTGGACCAGTACGATTGGGTCATCTACATCGTAAGCCTGTTGGGCATCCTCCTGTACTTGGGAGTGGCCCGTCGGGCCTACCGCGAGTATCGCTTCTCCGTCTTCGCGCTGGAACGGGAGGAGAAGTTCCGTGAGGCCCGTCAAGCTTTTCTCTTCGCGATCTTCTTCGCCGGCATCATGGGCGTCACGTTCTACGTCAACGTCTCGCCGGGGCGCGCCGTCGGCGCACCTGCTGCCCTCCGGGCCACGCCAACGCCCACGCCGGTCGTCATCGGGCCGACTTTGACGCCCGAGCTGACGGCGACGCCCACGCGGACGCCCACGCCACGTCCCTCGCCAACGCCATCTGCGCCGAGAAACACGCCCACGCCGGTCGTCTCGCCCACACCTGCCCCCTCGCCCACGCCCCGAGCCGTGCCCCCCAATTGCCCCAACCCGGGCGTGCGCATCGTCTCGCCGGGCATGAACCAAAACGTGAGCGGCTCCGTGGCCGTGGTGGGCACGGCCAAAATCGAGAACTTTCAGTTCTACAAGGTGGAATTTGCGGCCGGCGATCCGCCCGATCCCAACGCGTGGGCGGTCATTGGCGACGTCGTGCGCCAGCCCGTGGAGAACGGCGTGCTCGCCACCTGGCCTGCCGGCGCCTTTCCCCCTGGAGTCTACTGGTTGCGGCTGACTGTGGTGGACATCACGGGCAACTTTCCCCCGCCGTGTGACGTGCGTGTTGTCGTCACCGGGCCATGAGCTTTATCTGGCGACGGGAATAAGGAGCACAACGTTATGAACAACGAGGTGGTTAGGGGAATCATTTTCGTGGTCTACAGCCTGCTCTTCTGGCTGGCCATGGCTGCCGGCGTCCTGATGACGGTCGTCGCCGTTCTCGCCGTGTGGAACTCGTGGAAGCGATGGCTCAGAGGAGACGAAGACGAGGGGGAGAGACCCGAGCACCTTAGCTGATTCGCTCATGCCCGGTTCGTGCCCGGCCCGCTGCCGCCGGGGCTGCTCTCTTCTCCTGCGGGGCCGTTACGCATCCATCTCCTCCGGCGATGCCCCTTGGACGACGCCCTCCTGGCCACCACCCTCCTGTTCGGCACGGCTTTCGAGCTCTTGGGGGGCCACGAACCGGTAGCCTTGACCCCGAATGGTCACGATGTAGGCCGGCCTGCTCGGGTTGCGCTCGATCTTCTTGCGAATCCAGCGGATGTGAACGTCCAAGGTCCGCGTATCCCCCATGTACTCCGTCTCCCACACCTCGCGCATGATCTCCAGCCGAGTGACAGTGCGCCCCGCGTTGCGCATGAGCAGCCGCAAAATGCCGAACTCCTTGGGCCGCAGGAGATGCTCAGTGCCGTTCGCCCCCCGCACGCGGCGCGTGCGCAAGTCGAGGCGCACTTCGCCGATTTCAATGACGAGCGGCCTGGCACACATGGCGTGGAGAGCTTGAGTCAACGCCTCGGCCGAATAGGGCTTCATGAGGCAGAGATCGGCATCAATCTCGGCAGCGTGGCCGTCTGGCCTGCCGTCCCCTTGGGCGCGCACAATGGCCACAATGGGCACTTCCGACATGCGACGAATGGCGCGGCACACGTGCCGGCCGTCGAACCGCGCCGAAGTCGTGTCCACCAGCACAACATCAGGACAGGCGACGCGCACGTGCCGCAGCGCCTGCCGCCTGGTCTGAGCCCAGATGATCTCATGGCCTTCTTGGTGCAACACCCGCCGCAGGGCGTCCGCTGTGGTCTTCCGGTTCGCGACCAGCAAGATCGTGCCCATGGAGTCCCACCTGCACGTAGCACCGGAACGGAAGCGCCGCCTGTTGGTCACCCCCCTCACCCCCGACAGCGAAGATCGAACAGGGGCCGCCGCGGGGGAAGAGCACTGCCCTCCTCTCGGGAAAGGAGGTCGTTTATGCTCCCAACGTGTGGTTTGGACGCTCTTGTTCTCCGTGTCCCGGCGCACACCGCACGTCCAACGCAGGGTGCTGGCGCCAGAACCGGCCTGTGAGCGGACAACCAGCTCGCCGCAGGAGGTTCATCATTCTTGGTTCACGGGGCTCAGCAGCGTGGAGACAGGTGATGGGTCCCCGGGATCAGCAGGCCAAACGTCCCACGCTTTCCTGACCGGGAGGTGGTTTGCCATTATAGAAGATTGAGCGCAGAACGCAATCGGCGGCAGACAGTTGACCGCACCCTGGCCCCACGGTATAATCGCCTGTCATGGGCAGGAGTGTGCCACGGCCTGCCCCGGTCCCTGCCCACAAGGGGGTTCACATGAACGTGACAGTGGTGATACCAACGTACAACGAAGCGGACAACTTGGCAGAGCTTGTCGAAGCACTCTTTGCCCTTCCCCTGCCAAAGCTCCACGTGATCATTGTGGACGACAACTCTCCCGACGGCACGGGGGATCTGGCCGAGGAGTTGGCCGGCCAACATCCTGGGCAGATGACGGTGCTTCACAGGCCGGGAAAGCTCGGACTCGGCTCGGCGTACAAGGCGGGCTTCCGCCACGCCTTGGCCCTCGGCGCCGACGCCGTGGTGCAAATGGACGCCGACTTTTCCCACTCGCCCCACTACGTGCCCCAGATGGTCCGCCACTTGGACGCCTACGATGTGGTCGTCGGCTCGCGGTACGTGGCCGGCGGCCGGCTGGACGAGCGGTGGTCGTGGTGGCGGCACTTGCTCTCCTGGTGGGCCAACCAAGTCTACGTGCGCATGATCCTCAACCTCAAAGTGCGCGATGCCACGGCCGGCTTCAAGGCATTTCGCCGGGAGGTGCTGGAGGCCATTGACTTCTCGCGCGTCGTCAGCAACGGGTATGTCTTCCAGGTGGAAGTGGCCTACTTGTGCGAACGTCTGGGGTTCCGCGTGTTGGAGATCCCCATCTACTTCGAGGACCGTCGCATCGGCCGGAGCAAGATGAACGTGCCCGTCAAAGTGGAAGCGGCCGTGCGCGTGTGGCAAATCCGATGGCGCCACCGCCACGTGACGCCCCTGGCGATGCGCACGGCGGACCACAAGCCCGTGTAGAACGGAGCCATGACCACGGCCGGCCGTGATCTCCACACGTCAACCGGCGCCGGCGGGCAGACGGAGGGGAGGAGAGGGCCCGTGGCCCTCCCGCGCTGGCGAGAGAGCCTTCTCCTCCTCGCCTGCTTTACCCTGTTGCCCCTGGCCCTCTTCTGGTCGGTCACCGTGGGTGGGCGCAGTCTAGTCCCCTTCGACATCCTCTACCAGTTCGAGCCGTGGCGCTCTTTCGCGGACCACGTGGGCGTGGGGCTCCCGGCCAACGAGCTGGTGGCCGATCTCCTGCTGGAGAACTACGCCTGGAAGGGGTTCATCGTCGAGGCGCTCTCCGAGCGTCAACTCCCCCTCTGGAACCCCTATGTGTTCGCCGGAATGCCCTTCTTGGCCGCCGGACAGCACAGCTTCCTCTACCCCTTCTCGGCCCTCTTCCTCATCATGCCCGTCTGGCAGGCCTACGGCTGGTTTACGGTCATCACGCTGATTCTGGCCGGCCTGAACATGTACGTCCTCCTGCGGGTGGTGGGCGCCGGACGAGGTGCCGCGCTGGTGGGAGGGCTCGTCTACCAGGGGAGCGGCTTCCTCACCATCAGCGTGGTCTTCCAGATGATCATCGCCGGGGCGGCCTGGTTGCCCTTGGTGTTGGCCATGATCCACAAGTTGGCCGAGAAGGCCGCGGCCGGCGAGCGTGACCTCACCGCTTACATCCCGTGGGCCTCGGTGGGGGGCGTGGCCCTGGGGCTTGTCTTCCTGGCCGGCCACGTGGAAATTGCCTACTACACCTTGCTGCTCGGCGCCGCCTGCGGCCTGTGGCAGGCCGTGCGCCTCTGGCTTGGCGGGCGGGAGCCGGCCCGCCTGATCGTGTGGGGCCTGCTCATGGGGCTGGTGGGCGGCCTGCTGGGCGCTGCCCAGATGGTGCCCCTCTACGAGCTGGTGCGCGCCAACTTCCGCGAGGGGAGTGCTACCCTACAACAGGTGCTGGGTTGGGCGTATCCGCCGCGCCAGATCATCACCTTCCTCGTGCCCGACTTCTGGGGCAACCCAGCCCGCCACGAGGTCTTCGACATCGTGCGCCGGACGTGGCGCCCCATTCTCACCCGCAACGTGATGGGCCAGACGCTCAACTACGTGGCCTGGACCCAAGGGCTTCCCTCCTGGAAGAACTACGTCGAAGCGGCCAGCTACGTGGGCGTGCTCCCCTTGATCTTGGCCGGCGTGGCCGCCTGGCACCGTCGGCGGGAGCCGGCCGTGCGCTTCTTCGTTCTCCTGGCCGTGGTCAGCCTCCTCTTCACCTTCGGCACGCCCCTCTACGCCCTGCTCTACTACGGCCTGCCCGGCTGGAAACAACTCCACACGCCCTTCCGGTGGGTCTTCCCCTACACTCTGGCCGTGGCGGTGTTGGCCGGCTTGGGCTGGGACTGGATCGTTCGCCACCCGCGCTTGGCCGGCGTGCGCCGGCTGGGGATGGGGATGGCCGCCGGGGGCGGGGCGATGCTGGCGGGCCTGGTGGCCGTCTTCCTGGCACCGGGCCCTTGGCTGGCCCTGGCCGACAGGCTCATGGCCGTGTCGGAGCTCACGCGGGTGGCCTTCGCCGACGACCCGGCCCTGTTGGTGAGCTACCAGTGGCGCAACTTCCTCGTGCTGGCGATCTTCTTGCTCTTGGCCGGCGGTCTCCTGTGGGGCGCACACCGCGCTCTGAGCGCCCGGCCCCGCCTGTGGGCGGGCGCAGCGCTGGCCGTGGTGGGGGTGGACCTCTACGTGGCCGCGGCCGGCTTCAACCCCGCCGTCTCGCCCGAGCTCATCCGCGTGACCCCGCCGGCCATCGCGTGGCTTCAGGAGCAGCCCGGCCTGTGGCGCTTCACCACCCTGGAAGAGCCGGGGCAACCGGTGCTCACGGCCAACGCCGGCATGTTCTACCGGCTTCACGACGTGCGGGGATACGATTCCATCATCCTGAAACACTACGTGCAGCTCATGGAGCAGGTGGAGGGACAGGGACAACTCCTCTACAACCGTGTCTCTCCCCTCTTCTGGGAGGGCTCCCTGGACAGCGCCCTGCTGGACATGCTGAACGTGCGCTTCGTGGTCACGACGCTGGAGGTCAACCGCCCCGGGTGGCGCCCGGTCTACGCCGGAGAGGTGCGCATCTACGAGAACCAAGACGTGCTGCCGCGGGCCTACTGGCTGCCGGCCGAACGCGCGCGGTGGCGCGATCACGACACTGTGATCGCCGAGCTGAAGTCCCTCGATCCCAGACGTGAGGTCTGGCTGGACGCTGAGAGCGCACAGGTGCCGGAGGCATTCCCGCAGGCTTCCCCCTCGGAGGAGAAGGCCGCTTGGAGCCCTGCGGAGGTGGTAGCGTACACGCCCAACGAAGTGGTGGTGTACGTCGAAACAGACCGGCCAGCCGTGCTCGTCTTGGGGGACACGTGGTTTCCGGGGTGGCGGGCCTTCCTGCGGCCGGCCCCCGGCGGGGAGGAGCGCGAGGTGCCCGTCTGGCGGGCCAACGGGGCCCTGCGGGCTGTGCCGGTTCCGGCCGGCGCGTGGACCGTGCGCTGGAGGTACAGCCCCGACAGCGTGAAGGTGGGCTTCTTCGCCAGCTTCTTGGGCACCGTGCTGCTGGTGTTGGGCGCCGCCTACTGGCTCTGGGGGCGCATCTACCAGGAACAGCCCCACGAACACGCCGTGCGGCGAGTGGCCAAGAACAGCCTGGCGCCCATGCTCCTCCAACTGCTCAACAAGGCCGTGGACACGGTCTTCGCGGCCTTCATGGCCCGCATTCTGGGGCCGGAAGGCGTGGGCGCCTACGCTTTCGCCGTGGCCATCATCTGGTATTTTATCATCTTCACCAACTTCGGCCTCGGGACCCTGCTCACCCGCGACGTGGCCCGGGACCCCCACATGGCCCTGCGATACGTGCGCCACACCATCGCCTCCCGCCTGCTCCTCTTCCTCAGCGCGATGCCCCTGCTGCTGGCGGTCATCTGGCTCTGGGAGACCCGTTTCGGGCTGAGCCGGACCACGAGCTGGGCCATCGTGTTGCTGGCCCTGGGGCTCATCCCCAGCAACTTGGCCGACGTGCTGACGGCACTCTTCCGGGCCTACGAGAAATTCGAGGTGCCGGCCCTGATCACCACGGTGACCACGCTGGTGAAGGTCAGTTTGGGCGCCGGCGTCCTCTTGGCCGGCTACGGCATTGTTGGGCTGGCGGCTACCTCGGCCGTGACGAACACGATCACGCTGGTCGTGTTGGGCTGGCTGGCCGTGCGCCAGGGGTGGCCGGCCGGCCGCTGGTGGCGCGGGTGGTGGCAGGAGTGGCGCGCCGGGTGGAACTGGAATTTCAGCCGCACCCTGCTGAGCACGGCCTTTCCCCTGATGATCAATGACTTCCTGAGCACGGCTTTCTTTCGCATGGACGTGGCCATCCTCCAGCCCATGAAGGGCGACACGGTGGTGGGATGGTACAACGTGGCCTACAAGTTCATCGACGGCCTGGTCATCATTCCCAGCTCCTTCACCCTGGCCCTCTTTCCGGTCATCTCGCGCTACGCCGAGGGCGCCCGTGACGCCCTCTGGCGGGCCACCGTCCTCTCATTGCGCTGGCTCCTCTTCCTGGCGATTCCCATCTGTGTGCTGACGACCCGCTACGCCGACACCATTATCTGGGCCTTCGGGGGCTCGCGCTTCTTGCCCCACTCGGCCACGGCGTTGCGGCTGCTCATCTGGTTCCTGCCCTTCAGCTTCATCAACAGCCTGGTCCACTACGTGCTCATCGCCGTCAACCAGCAACGCTACCTGACCCGCGCCTTCCTCATTGGAGTGGGGTTCAACTTGGTGGCGAACGTGCTCCTGATCCCGCGCTACTCCTACCAGGCCGCGGCGGTCAACACAGTGTTGAGTGAAATCGCGCTGCTGCTCCCCTTCTACTCGCTCCTGCGCCGGCACGTGGGCCCCATTCCGTGGTTCTCCATCTGGTGGCGGCCGCTGGTGGCCGGTGGGCTCATGGTCCTGCCCCTGTGGGCCGGTCGGCTCTCTCCCCTCGTGGCCCTGCCGCTGGCCGGGCTCACCTACATTGGTGCCCTGCTGGCCTTGCGCGCCTTTACCCCAGACGACTGGGGTGTGATGGAGCGCCTGCTCCCGGCCGGCGTGCGCCGGCGCGTGGCTCCCCTCATTGCCGTGCTGGTTACGCCCACGGGACGGGCGTGATTCACCGCCAATTCCCGTACCGAAGTACTCTTGTCCCCGTGCCGTTCCCTGGAGTACAATGGAGCCGAGCGCGGCCCACACGGTCCACTTTCACATTTTTTGAACCACATGGCGAACACGTGCGACTATAGAAGTGAAGAGGCCCTTCTTCGCCGTGTGGCCGAGGGGGACCAAGACGCCTTTGCCGAGTTGTACGCCGTTCTCGGCCCCGTGGTCTACACCTACTTGGTCCGCCTCGTGGGCGACCAAGGGGCGGCAGAGGACCTGCTTCAGGAGGTCTTCATGGCCGTCTGGGAGGGTGCCGGCCACTTCCGGGGCGACTCCCGTGCGAAGACGTGGGTGCTGCGCATTGCCCACTACCAGGCCGTCTCCTGGCTCCGCCGGCAGCGGCCTGTGGCCGCGTTGAGCGAGGCGCTCCCGGCCGAGGAGGACATCGAGGAGGCTGCGCTGGCCGCTTGGAGTGCATCCCGCCTGGCCGAGGCCTTGAAGCGCCTTCCGCCCCGCCAGCGCGCGGTGATCGAGCTCGTCTTTGGCCAGGAGCTCTCCTACGCCGAGGTGGCTGCCGTGCTAGGGTGTCCTGTGGGCACGGTCAAGAGCCGCGTCAGCTACGCCCTGCGCCTCCTGCGCCACCTGCTGCGCGATGTCCGGGAGAAACAGGTGTAACCGGAGACCGCCATGGCCCCACTTCACGTGACGGCGGACAACGGGCGCAACGGAAAGGGGCCCGACGACGTGCGGGCCCTGCTGCCCTGGTACGTGAACGGCACGCTCGGCGGAGACGAGCGGAAGGCCGTGGAGGCGTGGCTCGCCCGCCACCCCGGCGCACAGGCCGAGGTGGAAGCCCTGCGCCACCTCCACCGCGCCGTCCGAGCCCAGCCCCTTCAGCGCCCGCCGGACCGCGTGTGGGCACAGCTCCGGGCGCGCCTCCAAGCCGCGACATCCCCGTGGCCCCGGTGGCTCACGTGGGCGTGGACCGGGCTGGTCACCTTCATCCTCGCCTTTTTCCTGTGGGCCCTCTTCCAGCCCGGCATTGTGCTGCGCTGGCAGGCCCACACGTCACGCCCCGCCCAAGCCCACGTGTGGCGCGTGGCCGAAGACGGCCGCCTCATTCCCCTGGCCGCCCTCCCCCTCCCGCCCGGCCAACAGAGTGCAACCTTTGTGGACCCTTTCGTGCGCCCCGGCACGACGTACGTCTACCGCGTCGAGCTCGTGGACCGGGCCGGCCGAGTCGTCTGGTGGTGGACGGTGGTCCAGCGGGCGGACACACAAATTGTCGGCTTCTATGTGGCGATTGGATTCGTCAGCCTTGCTTTCGGATGGATGACAGTCACGGCCTACGTTCATGTGTGGAACCTCTCGAGGCGGAGGTCACGTCCGGTTCAACGTCATGCCCCATGGGTACATAACCTGTAGAGGGGAGGCACAAATGACCACACGTTACTACAGAATACGAACAGCCACTATCAATGCTACTTTCATTCTCCTGATGATATTTCTCGCCGTTCCGGTGCAGGTATATGCGTATGGTGGCGTTCAAGGGCAAGTTATCGACAGCAAGAACAAGGATCCGTGGCAATACGGCGGAGAAGTATGGGTCTATGTGGTGAGCACAGGCGACGTGTGTGCCACCGGGCGGTTGAACCCCACGGATGGGACGTTTAACTTAGCCTTGAATGGAACCGATGATGTGCTCGGGTACGGTACGACTGCCGATTGCACAACAGGAGCTTTTGCCGGCCAAACCATAGAGATCCTGATCGACTTCACGTGCAGTTTTAAGGGTTCCTATGGGGGCTCAACGTGCAATCCCCCCAGTGGCTACCCGGCAACGGCTCAGGTCCAATTCACCCAAAACGCGCTCCCTATCACTTACAACGCGGGGTACATCGAGACCGGCACAGGGCCAACTGCTGTCACGCTGGAGTCGTTCAGCGGCACAACCGTCACCCCCTCCAACCGTCTCGTGGCCGTGGCCGCCGGGCTCCTGGGCGTGGCCGTGATGGCGCTCACGGCGATCACCCTGCGCGCAGGCCGGCGCCGGTAGCGGCCT
>Ga0256839_1001036_pt1 | contig 34714 bp, 28 predicted proteins | sample 354166metaG_FD_185968 | JGI IMG/M metagenome (GOLD analysis project Ga0256839, IMG submission 185968) | Hydrothermal vent microbial communities from Mid Atlantic Ridge, Atlantic Ocean - 354-166 | ecosystem: Environmental > Aquatic > Marine > Hydrothermal vents | place: Atlantic Ocean: Mid...
GTCTTGTATCTCCTTGCACTTCAACGAAAAACTCGGGCTTGAATCAACACCATGCTCGGCCTGTGTGTTGTTTTATCAACTGCTTGAAAGGCAGTATTGTAACCAGAAATCGAAACCCATGACAGTACGCTACTTTTTTTTCCTTCTCTTTGTCGCTTTCAGCACTTCTGTTTTTGCTCAAAAGCCTAATTGCGATTCTTATGTTGAAGATAGTAAAACGCTAAGGGGCATTCGCTATGTAGAGATGAACCCGCAAATCATTGTGCTGCGGGGTAGTTACAGCTACAGCATGAAGCTGTTTACCGATGATCACGGCATACAGGCGCGCTTGTATTCCAAAGGAGGGGAACGTTTAAGGCAAAACAATGAAGTCATTTTTGTAGATATTCTCGGTGTTCGTCGTCGCTATCGCTTTGTAGAAGCAGAAATCAGTTCTACGGAGAGCGGGCAACCGGTACATGAAAACGTTCTGCGTTTGGATTTTTCCGCTGTAGAATGGATGGCCGGTACGAAGTTGGCCACGATTTATTTGGTCAACAAGAGCGCTAATCAAATGAAAAAATTTAGCATCAACCCCAGTCGCCAAGAGGGCTTGTTGAATATGGCTTCTTGTTTCCTCTCCATCATTGACCCGGGTACTACGGCTTCCTCCCAGGCTTCTGTGGTGACAGAGGAGACTACTCCTTCGCGGCAAAGCGTTTCCCGCATTTACGACAGAGATGTCATGAGCGATGATGAATTGGAACAGCTGCGCCGCGATTTGGAAGTGCTAAAAGAAAATTTGCGACAGCAAATCGAGTCGGAGAAAGCGCAGGCGGAACATCAAATAGCTGCATACCGGGAGGAGGTGCGTCGGGCCAGGGAAGAAGCGGAAGCCAGTAAAAAACGCTATGCCGATGAAGTGCAGGAGGCGCGTAAAGCTTCCCAAAATAAAATTGAACAAATCGAAGAAGAAACCAGGCGCCGTGTACAGGAAGCCAAATCCAGTGCAGAAAGCGAAATAGAGCAAATCCACGCCCGCGTTTACGAGGCCCGCGAAAAAGCGGCAGAAGAAATTAAGCGAGCCCGAGAAGATGCCGCCACCGAAGTTGCTAAGGCTCGCGAAGAGGCTTCTCAGGAGTTGGCTGAAATCAATAAGCGTTTGGAACAGGCCCGATTGGAGTATCAGGATGAGATTGACAACATGCGTCTTGCTACCCAACAGGATATTGAGAAAATTAGAGCACAAGAGGCTGAAGCCATAGCCAAAGCTCGCCGAGAGGCCGAAACCAAGCGCGAAATTACCATAGAAGAATTACAACTGACCAAGGAACAAGCAGCACAGGAACGTCTGCGCATTCAAGAAGAATTGGCCCGAGATATTGCTCAAATGAAGGAGCGGATTGCTTTGGAAAAGGAAAAGTTAAACAAAGAAATCGTCGCAGCACGTCAGCGGGCTGCGGAGGAAAAAGCACTGGCAGAACAAGATTTAGCCAAAAGGCTGGCAGAAATGCGCGAACAAGCAGCTCAGGAAAAAGAAAGCCTGGCTCTGGATGTGGCGCAAGCTCGTGAACGTGCCGTCAAGGAAAAGGCCGCTATCGATAAGCAAATCGTCGAAATGAAACAGGAAGGAGAGGCGCAGAAGAAAGCCATACAGGACGATTTGGCCAGAGAATTGGCAGAAATGAAAGCCCAGGCCGAGCAGGAAAAAGCTCGTATGGCAGAAGAAATAGCCCAAGCCAGGGAACGTGCTGCTTTGGAATTGAACGAAATTGCTGCGGAAGAAAACCGCATTGTCGAAGAGACACGGCAAAAAGCTGAAGAAGAAAAACGGCGCATTGCAGAGGCCGTACAGAAAGTTCGTGAACGGGCCGAACGCGAAATCCAACGGATTCAGGCAGAGAAAGAAGAGGCTATAGCCGCCGCTGAAGCGGAAAAGCAAAAAGTCTTGCAGGAGAATGCCCAAACTGTGGCTGAAGCGCGTTCAAGGGCCGAGGCGGAAGTTCGCAAGGCCAAAGAAGAAGCTGCCCGACGTGTACAGGAAGTCAATCAACAGGCTGAAGCAGCCCGCCAAGACTATGCCAATGAAATCCAACAGCAAAAAAGTGCCGCTCAACAGCGTTTGGATGAAATAGAACAGGAAAAACAAGCTGCCATTGCCCAAGCTCAACAAGAAATTCTGAATATGAAGCAGTTGACTGAGGAAGAAATGCGCTCGGCTATGGAAGAACAGGCACAGGCCATCCTGGCTGCCCGCAAAAAAGCTGCTGAAGAAATTGCCAAAGCTCGGGAAACAGCTGTTCGCAAACAACAGGAATACGCCGATCAAGTTTCGGAAGAGAAAAAGCGAGCGGCAGAAAACATTGCAGCCATTCGCAGTGAAGAGGCACAGGCCATTCAACAGGCTCGCCAAGAAGCTGCTGAGGAAAAACAACAACTGGCTGCTCAAGTGGCCGAAGCCCGTGAAAAGGCTGCTAAACAATTGGCCGAGTTGGATGCGCAATTGGCCGAGGAGATGCGTCAAAAACGCGAGCAAGTTACGCGTGAAAAAGAGCAACTGGACATCGACTTGCTCAATGCCCGCAGCCTGGCTGCCGATAGCATTGCAGCTGCTAAACAAAGGGCTGCCCGTGAAATAGCTACAGCCCGCAAAAAAGCTGCCGAAGAAGTGGCTCTGGCTAAGGAACAATTGGAAAACCTGAGACAAGACCTGGCTAAACAAAAAGCTGCCGAAGAGCAAAAAGCTGCTGAAGAACTAAGTGCCCTGCGCCAACAAATAGAGGAAAAGAAACGCAAGTTGCAAACCGAACTGGAAAGTGTGCAGCAGGATGGTTCTATCCAAATAGAAATTGCCCGAAAACAGGCCGCTGAAGAAATTGCTGCAGCTCGTCGAGAAGCCCAGGAAAAGAAAGAGCAATATGCCCGTGAAGTTCAAGACGCTCGAGAACGAGCTAATGAAGAACTGGCCGCCATACAGCGACAAAATTCCGATGCCATCTATCAGGCTAAGCAAGAAGCAGCAGAGCAATTGAGAAAGGTGAAAGAAGATACGCAGAGGGAAATTCAGGCAGAGTTGGAACGCCTTCGTCAGCTCAAAGAAGAGGTTGCCAGACTTGAGAAGAAAAAGAAAGAAATGGAAGGCAACAAATAAGCTCCTTTTGCGGTTTAGATGAACGGGCTTTGTCCCGTTCATCTAAACCCGATCCATACCGTGAAAACAAACATTTCTGGGATTATGAAACGCATCTGGTTAGCAGCAGCCTTGCTGCTTTCTTTTTGGGTAAGTGCTCAAGCCCAAAACGAAGGCTATCGCATTGAAGTACAGGCAGAAGGCTTTACCGGCGATACGGTCTTTTTGGGCTACTACCTTTTGGATAAGGAATATTTGGTGGATACCGCCATTGCTCAACAAGGGCGAGTGGTCTTCCAAGGCAAAGAAAAATTGCCCCCCGGTATGTATCTGGTAGTCTTCCCTCCGCAATTCCAGTTCTTTCAAATCTTGATGCCCGAGGAAGACCAGCACTTTTCCGTGCAGACGACTTTCGGAGAAAATATGGCCTATGAGCTGCATTTCAAAGGCTCTCAAGACAATGAACGCTTTATGGAGTACGTGCTTTTTTTGCAGGCCCAACGCGAACCGGCCGAAAAACTCCGACGAGCTATTCAGGAGGAAGAAAAAGACGGAAAGCGAAAGAAGCTGGAAGCTGAACTGGAAGCCCTTAACCAAAAAGTACGAGCTTACCAGACAGCGTTCATCAAGAAGTATCCCCATACTTTGGCTGCTGCTTTTGTCAAAGCCAATTTGCCCGTACAAGCTCCGGATTTTGACGACATCAAGGATGAACAAGAGCGCCAGGTGGCTCGCTGGCAATACACCAAAAAACACTATTTCGACAACCTTGAGCTGGCTAATCCCGCCATGTTGCGCACGCCTTTTTTGTATCAACACGCGCGCTATTACATCGATAAACTCACCGTCCAACATCCGGATTCCATTTCTGCCTCTTTAGATGTTATTCTACAGGGCGTAAAACCCGCTCCGGAAACCTTTAAGTACTATCTGGTACACTTCCTCAATGAGTATGCTGCTTCCAAAATCGTAGGTTTTGATGCCATTTACGTCCATTTGGTGGATAACTACTACGCTAAGGGCTTGGCAACCTGGACCGAGGAAGAACAATTGAAGAAGATCATCGACAATGCCAATACCCTGCGTCCTTTGCTCATAGGGAAAATCGCTCCCGACATCCGCATGGAAACGCGAGATGGCCGTAGTCTTTCTCTGCACGAAATCCATGCACCCTATACCGTGCTTTTTATCTGGGACCCTGAATGTGGCCATTGCAAAAAGAGCATGCCGGGCATGATTGACTTCTACAAAAAGTTTAAAGATCGGGGAGTAGAGGTTTTTGCCGTTTGCACCAAGTTTTACAACGAACTCGAAAAGTGCTGGGATTTTATCGATGAACACGAGGACATGGAGCTTTGGGTGAACGTGGTGGACCCCTACCATCGCTCTCACTACAAAACCATCTACGATGTTCGTTCTACACCGCAGATTTACATTTTAGACAAGGACAAAAAAATTCTTTCCAAGCGTATAGGGACAGAGCAATTGCCGGAAGTCATGGAACAAATCATGGCACAAGGGGCTGATACAAGTAAAGGCGATCAGCAGTGAGGTCTATTTGTCGCTTTGCTTTAGGGACATTTGAAACGAGAAGCTTTGGGATGTGCCTCGGTATCCCAAAGCTTTCGATGGCTTGCAAGCTGAGAACATCCCGCATCTTTCGGTTTGGACATTTGAGGTGGATCTGATTTGGTGAAAGCCCAAATAGCAGACAGTTGACATGACTGTCATGCTTGCGAACTCGAACTTCTCTTGTTGCCCATCTGCCATGACTGCAGAGGCCAATGAAGATGCCCATGGCGGATTTTTAAGGAAGAACTCTCCTGTTCTTTTAAAACCCCATGCTCGATGCTTGGAGCTTTTTTTAATTGCTTCGCTTTTTAAACATGGCCATGGCAAACAGGCCGTAGAGCAGATCCAAAGACAGCATAAGCCGAAAATGAGGCCATAGCTCTGCCCAACTACTACCTTTGAGCATGTTGAGCCGGACGATGCTGACCAATTGAGCGATGGGGTTGATGTAGGTAAGTTTTTGTGCCCACGGTGGCATGCTTTCTATGGGTGTAAACAGCCCGCTCATCAATACAAAGATGATCATAAAAAACCAAGCGATGAACATGGCTTGTTGTTGAGTCTCCGACATGTTGGAAATGAGCAAACCCAAACTCAACAGAGCCACAATAGTTAAAGCGGAAAAAACGTACAGGACCACCAGAGGCCCCTCCATGGGCGTGTGGAAGAGGACTTTGGCAATGAACAGCCCCAGGCTGAGCTCCGCTAAGCCGATGAGCAGCAGCGGAAGCAATTTCCCCAAAATGAAGACAGGTGTTTTTACGGGAGAAACCTCAATTTGTTCAATGGTGCCGATTTCGCGTTCCCGTACTACATTCATGGCTCCTAGCAAGAGGGTGAGCATCGAAACCAAAAGAGCCAGAATACCCGGAACCATAAAAGTTTTGTAAGTCAGCTCGGGATTGAACCAATGGCTGTAGCGGATTTCAACTTGCGGCATAGCTAGCCGAATTGCTTCTTTTTTAGAAGGTATGATGCCGTCTTCTCGCAGCTCTTTTTGAAAATCCGCGATGATCGAGCCGGCATAGGTGGTGGCTACACCGGCCTTCATGCTGTTGATGGCATTGACCAGCAGCTGTATTTCCGTGGAACCACCCATGCGCAAGTTTTGTTCAAAGTCTTCGGGTATGATCATCACCAAATCGACTTGATCGGCATCTAAGGCCTGATCGATTTCTCGTTGGTTTTTTAGGCTGGCGGCTCGGGCTAGTTTAGATCCGGGTTTGTCAGAGGGGATGACAAAGTAACCGGTGCTGGTCATTTTGTTGATGAGTCGTTGAGACAGCAGACCGTGGCTTAGATCTCTCACTCCTAACTGCAAATTTTTTACCTCATTGGTCGCTACATGGGATAAAATGAGTAGCTGGATGATGGGCATGACGAAAAGCAGGGGCAACATGGCTTTGTTGCGGAATATCTGTAGCAGTTCTTTATGGACAAAGAAGAGGATGCTTCTCATTAGAGGTGTATTTTAAAGTTCTTCCAACTGATGGCCAAAAAGGCAAAAGTCATTACAGCAAGTATGGTAACCGGCTTGATCAGTAATTTCAAACCTATGCCTTTGAGCATGATGCCCTTGATGATGATGATAAACCATTTGGCCGGAGTAATGTTGGAGATGGTCTGCAATGGTGCAGGCATGCTTTCTATGGGAAAAATGTAGCCTGACAAAAGCACCGTGGGGAGCATGAGACCCAGGAGGGAAGCAAACAGGGCTGTTTGTTGACTATTGACTTTGGTGGAAATGAAAATTCCCAGCGAAAGGGCGGTCATGATAAAGAGCACTAAACTCAAGATGAGAAAAAGCCAGCTTCCGTGCATAGGCATATCGAAAATCGCAATCCCCATCCCTATGATGATTAAGCCGTTTAATAAGGACAGCAAAATGTAGGGCAACACTTTTCCCACGATGATCAGCAAAGGAGGTAGGGGAGAAATCAATAAGAGCTCTATGGTGCGCTTTTCCTTTTCTTTGGCTATGGACAGAGAGGTGAGCATGGCTGAAATCAACATGAGCACAACGGTGATAACTCCGGGGACGAACATGAAGGTGCTTTTCAACTCGGGATTATACACCATGGTTTGCTCAATACTTATGTTAGGAGGCGGCAGTGGGCCGAACCGCTTTTCAGATAAATCTCGCTGGTAAGTCAAGAGGATGCTATTGAGATAGTAGAGCAAAGTCGTTGCCGTGTTGGGCTCTGTGCCATCGGAAATCAACTGTAGTTGGGTTGGCACTCCCTTTTCCAACATTTCTCCAAAGGAGGGCGGAATGACCAGAGCTACTTTGATTTCGCCTTGGCGAAACAGCTGCTCCATCTCTTCTTTTTGTTGGACTGTTGCTTTTTGAAGGAAATAGCCGGATGCTGTCATGCGTTCAACGAGCATTTGGCTGTGTTGGTCTCTGGCCTGATCCCAAACCGCAAATCCCGCTTCTTGAAAATCTGTGCGTACGGCATAGCCGAAAATCAGCATCAGGGCAATGGGCATGCCCAGCATAATGATTAGGGTGCGTTTGTCGCGTAGGATATGCCTGAATTCTTTAACGACGAATGCCAAAAAGGTCTTCCACATGGTTTATTTAATCTAGTACTGTCTTACTTAGCAATAAGCTCAGTTTGTGCGAGCTGCATTTTGTCGGACCAGGTCTTTTTGGGAGAGTTTCAAAAAGAGTTGGTCCATGTTTTCCGTTTGGAATTCTTTCCTTAGCTCTGACGGTTTACCCAGGGCTTCAATGCGCCCGGCTACCATGATGCTAAGGCGATGGCAATATTCAGCTTCATCCATGTAGTGGGTAGTGATGAAGATGGTGGTTCCTTCCGAAGCTTCCTGGTGAATGTATTCCCAGAAAGCTCGGCGGGTAAGGGGATCTACGCCACTGGTGGGTTCATCGAGAAAAACGATTTTGGGTTTGTGCAACAGGGCCAGGGAAAAAGCCAGTCGTTGTTTCCAACCCAGCGGCAAATCACCTACGCGTTTTTTTGCAATTTTTTCCATGCCAAGCTTGCCAATGAGCTCTTTGCTTTGTCTGCGGATTTCCTTGTAAGATAAGCCGTAAATACCTCCAAAGAACTGGATGTTTTCGGTGGGTGTGAGATCTTGGTACAGGGAAAACTTCTGACTCATGTAACCAATGCTTCTTTTGATTTGCTCGGGTTGGGTGTAGACATCAAATCCGGCAACCCGAGCTTGGCCCGAGCTGGGAAGTAAAAGTCCTGTCAACATGCGCATGGCGGTAGTTTTTCCGGCTCCGTTGGCTCCGAGGAAGCCAAAGACTTCGCTTTGCTTCACTTCAAAGGAGATGCGGTTGACGGCGGTAAAGGAGCCGAACTTTTTCGTCAGTTCTCTGGTTTCTATGCTGTTGGTAAACATGGCCTGTTTTTGTTTTTATTTGGCGAAAGCCGGTGTTTCTTTCGTGCCTTTTTGCATGGCAATAAAGCAGTCCTCTACGGAAGGAGAGATTTCTTCCCATTGATGTTGAGGAGAGATTCCCTTTTGGTTTAGGTACTGTTCAAAATTTTTGGGGTCCAGGGGTTTTTTCATGAACAAATGCACGCTGTCTCCAAAGAGAACTGCTTTTTCCATATCGGGGTAAGCTCGAAGTTCTTCCAAGCGGCTGTACATGTCCGGAGAGCGGAAGGTATAGAGCCATCCTTCAAAGGTATCTTTCAGGCCTTGCGGTGTGTTGATGGCCATGATGTTGCCCTGCTGCATCAGGCCTACGCGATGGCAGCGTGCAGCTTCGTCCATGTAGGGCGTTGAGACGAAAATCGTTACTCCCCGCTGGCTTATACGCCCGAGGATGTCCCAGAATTCTTTTCGGGAAACCACATCTACGCCGGTGGTGGGTTCGTCCAGGAAGAGGACTTCGGGTTGGTGGATGAGTGCGCAAGACAAGGCCAGTTTTTGTTTCATTCCTCCGGAGAGTTTTCCTGCCCGGCGGTTTTCAAAAGGTTTCAGGGTGTCGTAGATTTCCCTGATTAGTTCGTAATTTTTTTCTACGCTTACGCCAAATACCTTGGCAAAGAAATGGAGGTTTTCAGCTATGCTGAGGTCTTCGTAGAGGGCGAAAACATCCGGCATGTAGCCAATGGATTTTCTTATGAGGATAAAATCTGTTTCCACATCTAAGCCCGCAACCTTAGCTTTGCCTCCGTCGGGTTTGATCAGCGTGGTTAGCATGCGGATAAGGCTGCTCTTTCCGGCCCCGTCGGGGCCTATGAGACCAAAAATTTCTCCCTGCGGAATGTCGAGATTTACTTCGTTGACAGCAGTGAGTTGGCCGTAGCGTTTGAGCAGCCCTTCGGTTTGGATGGACATGGTGCTTATTTTTTTTCCGAAGACCAGTAGAGTTCTGCCGGCATGCCGATTTTGAGTTTTCCGTGGTTGGGTACGGCTACTTTTACGGCATAGACCAAATGCACGCGTTCTTCTTTGGTTTGGATGGTTTTCGGGGTAAATTCAGCTTTGGGTGAAATCCACTGTATGGTACCCTTGTAGTCGTAGTATTCTCCGTCGGGAGCATCGATGAGCACTTTTACTTCCATGCCCGTGTGTATTTCGGGCAATTGGGTAGCACCGAGGTAGGCACGCAGGATGAGGGTGTCGAGAGGAGCTATGACGTATAGGGGTTTCCCGGGAGTAGCCAGCTCTCCTTCTTCAGCCAGCTTGCTGAGTACTTGACCCTCTATGGGGTTTTTGATGTAGCAGCGCTGTAGTTGATCTTCCAGGGAGGCCAGTTTAGCTCGTAGTGGAGCTTCTTCACTGAGTATGGCTTGGTTGGCCTGTTGCGCCGTAGAGCGCGCTGCTGCCATTTTTTGCTCAATAATGGCTAATTGCCCGTCCAGGTCATCCAGTTGTTTTGGCGTGGCTGCTTTGCCTTCGATCAGTTTTTCCAGTCGCCGGCGTTCTTTGAGCAAAACCTCTTTTTGTTTTTGAAGGACTTTTATTTCCGGTTCGGGGTCGCGCAATTTGGCCCGCAGAGCCTGGATGGAGCGAAGCAGCTGCTGCTTTTGGAGGTAGATGGCTGTGGTGTCTATTAAGCCCACTGCTTGCCCGGTTTTCAGCTTTTGGCCCTCCTCGACTTTAAGTTGGAGAATGGGGCCTGCTACTTGAGCTGCTACGCGCACTTCATCGGCTTCGAAATTGCCGTAAGCATCTGCTCTTTTCACATCCTTGTTGCAAGCCGCTAACAGGAAAATTGTTAGGTAAAGCGGAAAGATTGACTTCTTCATTTTGTCGTTTGGTTTGTTGTTAAATTGAGTGGTGGAGAAGATGAAGCAGGTGTTGTGTTTGCGTTTTTTGGAGCTGATGCCATTCCAATTGAAGTTTGCTTTGTTGTAGGGCATTCCACTTGAGTAAATAGTCGGTGGTGGTGATAACGCCTTGCTTGAGTTGGATGTCGGCCTCTTCTACCAGCTGTTGTCTGAGTTGAAGCAGCTCTTTGTCTTTGTCTATTTGTTTTTCGTAGCGTTTGATTTGCTCCCGCAGTTGTGCGTCTTCGGCCAGGTATTGTTGCTGGAGCTGGTCGCGTTCGTTGAGGATACTCCGGTTTTGCAATTGAAGCATTTCTTTTTTCCTTTTGGTTTGTTTCCAATCGATGGGTTGCCAGCTCAGTTGCAGGCCAATGATGCCGTAAGGAGAAATGTTTTCATCAAAGAAGTTTAAAGGATTGGGATAACCTATTCCGGCTTTGGCGAAAGTGGCCAGGGTAGGTTTGCGTTTGGCTTCCAGTATGCGGTTTTGTGCTTCGAGTTCCGTTTGTCGGAGAGCGAATAGCTTCATTTGCGCTCGTTGAGAAAAATCATCCGGATTTGGTGGAATCTCTATTTCCTCTGCTCGTTTGAGTTGTTTGCTGTTTTTGATGTCCAGGGCGGTGAGCAGGCTCAGCACGCGCAGGGCGCTGTTTTTATTTTGTTGGAGTTGTAGCAGCTGCGATTCCGTCTGGAGGATTTGGCCTCGCCATTCCAGCAGCTGACTTTCCAAGGCGGTTCCGGCAGCTACGGCATTTTGTAGGGCCTGTTCTCGTTCGTGCAGCGTTTTCAATCCGGTTTGTAGGATTTCTTCTTGTTTTTGCAGCAGGTGAATGCTGAAAAAGAGTTGTTGTACTTGTTTGATTGCCTCTTCTTCAGGAATTGCCAGGCTGGCCTGTTGTTGAGCTGTTCGGCTTTGCCATTCACTTTGTGCAGCTTGCAAGCGACCTCCGTCGTAGAGTATGTATTGGGCTTCAGCGTAGAGCTGGGCCCGATATAGGGGCAGTTCAACGCCCTCAATGGGCAGGTTGGGCGGAAATTGCAGGCTGATGTTTTCGGATTGAAGGCTTCCGTTGGCGATGAGTTGTATCCGGGGCAGGCGTTGTGCATCTAAATTGGCCTGTTGCAAGGCTGCCTGTGCAGCGATGAGATCTGTGTTGCGCAGAAGCGGGAGGTTTTTCTTGGCAGCGCGATAGCAATCTTCCAGGGAATAGGTTTGTTGTATCTGCTGCCCGAAAGAAAAAAGAGGGGCGAGAACAAAGAGCAGATGTATCGTGCTGAGAAATACTTGTTTTTGTGTCATTTCATTGGTGTTTTGTGTTGGTCAGGGCCATGTTGAGAAAAGTGCTTGCCAGCTCGATGCGTTCGTCGAGAAAGGCGTCAAATGCCCGGTTATCCATTTTGAGGAGAAGCTGCAACATGGGTTTGGCGAGAAAGGGAAATACGCAGAGTGCTATGATGTTAGTCCATAGGTGTCGAATGGGGTAGGGCGGTAGCTCTCCTTCTTTTTGCGCCTTTCTCATCTCTCGGAATAGTCTGCCGAGGACTTGTTTGGGCGATCGACCATGCTCAGCTGCTTCGAGCTTTTGTATTTTTTCTAAAAACTGTGGCCCTCCGCTGTTCATCTCGTGCAAAACAAACAGAGGAATGTAGGGGTGCTTGCGCAATTGGGTGATGTAGGCCTTCATGAAGGCATACAACTTTTCGCGAATGGGGCGGTCGGCCATCAACTCCTTTTCTATTTTGGGAAACATCTCTTGAATGGCCTCCATGAAAATTAGCTCGAACAATTGCTCCTTGCTGCGGAAGTAGTAGTGCAGCATGGCCTTGTTGATGCCGGCAGCATCTGCAATCTCCTGCATGCGCGTACCCGCCATACCGCGCTGTACGAAAATCCGCCGCGCCGCTTCTTTGATGCGCTCACGCGTGCTACTCCCTGTTGGTTTATCCATATTAACTAACTGGTTGGTTAATTTCAAATGAAACGCTTAGCCGTTGAGAAAGGTTGAACGGTTGTAAAAAAAAAATGAAGAAAGGACAGTTGTGGTGCATGTGGGATACTCTGCTTTATGTCTATCTTTGCCGTTCATTCGATTCAATGGGCATTCATGAGTGCGATAAGTTTTCAATATCCGACTTGGTATTTGTTGTTGTGTGTGGCTTTGGGCTTGCTGTATGCGGGGATTTTGTACTATCGCACAGGCCAAACGGATGAGCTGAAATTTGGCGAAAGCCACAGAAGAAGGGCTTTATTTCTGGGGTTTTTGAGGTTTTTAAGTGTGAGTTTGCTGGCAAGCCTTTTGTTGTCGCCTTTGCTCAAAACGGTACGCACAGAGACCCGCAAGCCTCTGCTTCTGTTGGCTCAGGATGTTTCACAATCCATTTCTCACAGTTGGGAGCGGGCCGAAGATTCTTTGGCCTATCGCAGGTCTTTGGATAGTTTGCAAAGAGCCTTGGAAGCCCGGTACAATCTGGAGGTTTACAGTTTTGGGGAACGTCTGCGGAGGGGCATTCCGGATACTTTTGCTGACAAGGCGACAGATATTTCGCAGGTTTTGCGCACGTTTTCCGAGCGTTACGCCCATCGGAATCCGGGGGCTATGCTCTTGTTGACCGACGGCATTTACAATAGAGGAAGCAATCCGCTTTATGCAGTGGATCAATGGGCCGCACCTGTTTTTACCGTTGCTTTAGGGGATACGGTACCTCCCCGCGATTTGCTCATCAAAGCCGTATTTCACAATAGGATTGCTTATTTAGGGGACCGTTTCAAGCTACAGGTCGATGTGTCGGCTCGACATTTGGCGGGTAAACAGACGGATTTGCGGGTCTTGCGGGGTGGGCAGGTTTTGCAGCGCATTCCTCTGACCATTGATCGCGACAATTTTTTCAAAACAGTGGAGTTGGAGTTGCCGGCCGATCGGGTTGGCATTCAAACTTATCGTTTGGCCTTGAGTGCTTTGCCGGATGAGTTGAGTGAGGAAAACAACCGCAAAGACTTTTTTGTAGAGGTCTTGGATGCTCGGGAGAAAATTCTCTTGTTGGCTGCTGCTCCCCATCCCGATATAGCTGCCTTTCGGCAAATTTTGGAGACGAACAAAAATTACGAACTGGAAGTTGCTTTTTACGATGATTTGAAGGTCAAACCGCAGGATTTTGATTTGGTGATTTTTCATCAGCTTCCGGCCGGGGGAAAGCCCATTGACAGAATGGTGAAGGCTTTGAATCAAAAGCGGGTTTCCCGTCTGTTTGTGGTGGGAACGCAGACCGATGTGGCGGCTTTAAACCAAGTGCAAAGCTTATTGAATATTCGAGAAGGGCAGGCTGATTGGAATGAAGTGCAAGCTGTTTTGAACCCTTCCTTTGCCAGCTTCACGCTCAGTGAGCAGACGATTGAGCATTTGGATAGGTTTCCTCCTTTGTTGGCTCCTTTCGGGCAATACGAAGCAGGGGCTTCAGCCCGAATTGTGTTGTATCAAAAGATAGGTTCTGTAGTTAGTTCGTATCCACTTTGGCTGTTGGGCGAAGAAAAAGACACTAAAGTAGCGCTCATTGCCGGAGAGGGCTTTTGGAGGTGGAAGCTCTTTGACTACCTGCAATTTCAAAACTTTGACATCGTTTCGGAGCTTTTGCTCAAAACGGTGCAGTACGCCAGTTTGAAGGACGACAAGCGTCGCTTTCGGGTCAATTTGCAAAAACAGGTTTTTGCCGAAAACGAACCTTTGCTCTTTGAGGCTCGGCTTTACAACGAAAACTACGAACTGGTTAATGAGCCGGATGCACGCCTGGTCATCAGCGATGAGCAGGGCAACAAATACGAGTACACTTTTGATAAATCCGACAGGGCTTACCGTTTGAATGCAGGGATTTTACCTACAGGGGCCTACCATTATCAGGCCTGGGTAGAAGATCAGGGTCAGCGTTTGGATTTTTCCGGACGTTTTAGCGTAGAGCCTTTGCAGTTGGAGTGGTATGATCTACAGGCCCGGCATGCCATGTTGCATCTGTTGAGCAAGCGAACAGGCGGCCGATTGTTCTATCCCGATCAGCTTGGCGATTTGAGAATGCAATTGGATAGCTTGCCCTCCTTGAAACCCGTCCTGTATCGCTCTACCCGCACGCGGGAAGCCATTCACCTGAAGGCTGTGTTTTTCTTTCTTCTCACTTTGCTGGCTTTGGAGTGGTTTTTGCGGCGGTATTGGGGCTCGTATTGAGGGCCGGCAGAATCTTTTTTGCCGTCCAATGCTTTGTTTTGAAAACTCCCGGCTTTGTTTGGGCTGAACCATTCCGGTTGAGGTATGTTCTAAACGCATGAAAGAGCTTTTTGCCCTGAATAGCTATCTTTGGCGTTATCGCTATCGCTTGTTGATAGGGACGATTTTTGTCATTGCTTCCAATTATTTCAGGGTATTGCAACCCCAGGTGATTCGCCAGGCCCTGGATGTCATTTTTGAAGATCTGCGCTTTTTTTCTCTTTTTGAGGGCTTTTCCCATCGGGCTGTTTTGCTGAAAGAATTGGGAAAGGTTTTGTCGGTTTTCGGATTGGCCGTAGTGGTTTTGGCCTTGGTCATGGGTTTCTTTATGTACTGGATGCGCCAAACGGTGATTTATATGTCGCGCCTGGTGGAGCGGGATTTACGCAACGACATTTTCCGGCATTATGAGCGCTTGAGCCCGGCCTTTTACAAGCGTCGCAGTACCGGCGACTTGATGTCCCGAATAGCGGAAGACGTCTCCAAAGTACGCATGTACGTGGGCCCTGTGTTGATGTACAGCGTGAACCTTTTGTTCTTGTTTTTTTTTGTGATTGGTTCCATGTTGCGGGTCAACGGGCAGTTGACTTTCTACAGCTTGTTGCCGTTGCCTTTGTTGTCGATATCCATTTATTATGTGAGCAACATCATCAATAAACGCAGTGAACGCATTCAGCGTCAATTGGCCCGTTTGAATTCGATAGCTCAGGAGGTGTATTCGGGCATACGAGTCGTTAAGGCTTACGTTCGGGAGCGTTTTTTTGTCGATTATTTTGCTGAGGAAAGCGAGAATTATAAGCGGAATGCCATGCACCTGGCCAAGATTGACGCTTTCTTCCGGCCTCTGATGATTTTGTTGATTGGCCTGAGCATTATCATTACCGTCTATGTGGGAGCGCGAGAAGTGGTACAAGGCCGCATTAGCCCGGGTAATGTAGCCGAGTTTGTCCTCTATGTGAGTATGTTGACCTGGCCGGTTACCGCCATTGGTTGGATTGCTTCTATCGTTCAACAGGCGGCGGCTTCGCAAAAGCGCATCAATGAAATCTTGAGGATTAAGCCGGAGATTACTTCCCCGGAACAGCGAGAAGAATCCGTTTCTCTGCAGGGCCATATTGCGTTTAAGGCAGTTACCTTTACGTATCCGGATACGGGCATTACGGCTCTACAAGACGTGAGTTTTGATTTGCCGGCAGGCAGTAAGCTGGCTATTGTAGGGCAGACGGGTTCGGGCAAGAGTACTTTGGCGGAACTTTTGGAGCGCATGTACGATGTCAGTGCCGGAAGCATAACGATTGATGGGCGGGATATTCGGGAATATCCCTTGGAATTCTTGCGGCAAAACATCGGCTATGCCCCACAGGACGTATTTCTCTTTTCGGATACGGTAGCCAACAACATTCGCTTTGGCAAACCGGATGCGCAGCAAGAAGAGATAGAGGCCTATGCTCGTTATGCCGCCGTGTACAAAGACATTTTGCATTTGCCGAAAGGCTTTGAAACCCAGGTAGGTGAACGAGGGGTCAGCCTTTCCGGAGGGCAAAAACAGCGAATTTCCCTGGCTCGGGCGCTTATCAAAAGGCCCCGTATTCTCTTGTTGGACGATGCCCTCTCGGCAGTAGATTCCGAAACGGAAAAGGAAATTTTGGAGTACTTACAGGGAGAAATGGAAGGTAAAACGACCATCATCATCACCCATCGCATCTTTTCCCTTTTGTCGTTCGACAAAATCATCGTTTTGGCTCAGGGGCGTATTGTTGAAGAGGGTACGCATGAAGAGCTGTTGCTCCGGCAAGGCTATTACGCAGCTATGTATGAACAGCAAATGCGACAAAGGGTTTGAGCCGATGTAAGGGCTTGGAAAACAAATTATTTTTCCAGGCCGTTTTTTTTGCAAGAACAATAGAAAGTTATACATTTGTCCCGAGATTTATTGGTGAAAGTGCAACCTGAGCAATGGGTTGACGACTATATTTTCTAACCAAACTTAGCGTAAAGTGGATTTTGAGAATACTGACAGGAGGCCGGATACCGTGTACTCTAAGCGTTTGCGTGCAGGTCGCAGACGTACTTACTTTTTCGATGTGCGCAAAACCAAGGGTGACGATTATTACGTAACCCTTACCGAGAGTACCCGACGCTTTGATGGCAATGGCTTTGAACGCCACAAAATTTTCTTGTATAAGGAAGATTTCAACCGCTTTTTGGCTGATCTGGAAGAGGCCATCAATTACGTAAAAACCGAATTGATGCCCGATTACGACTATGACGAGTTTACTCGTCGGCAGGAGGAATGGGAAGCTCAGCAGGCTGCCCTGGCCGAAAGCGGTGAACAGCAGGTGCAAGAACCTCAACCGTCTGAACCCGAGTCGGCTGATGAGCATGGCGGAGATGATGGGCAGGAAGGAGAAGAACCGCCCATCCAGTCTGAAGACGATATGACGTGGTAGGATACCATGAATGTAGGCAGAGGCAGAGCCTCTGCCTTTCGTTTATTCCACAAGTTATACACCATGTCGAGAATTATTACGCTGGATGAATTTATTACCCATCGCCAGAAAGATTTCCCTTATGCCTCCGGAGAATTGACGGGTTTGCTGCACGACATCGGCTTGGCCGTTAAAATTGTAAATCGGGAGGTCAATAAAGCAGGCTTGGTCAACATCTTGGGTAAAGCGGGCAGTGACAATGCCTCCGGCGATGAAGTGCAAAAATTAGACCTCTACGCCAATGAAAAACTGCTGGAGAGCTTGCGCAACAGCGGTGAGTGCTGTGGCGTAGCTTCCGAAGAAATGGAAGACATCTTTCCCATTCAATCGGTAAAGGGCAAGCAATCGCAATACGTGGTGGTCTGTGACCCCCTGGATGGCTCCTCCAACATCGATGTGAACGTCTCTTTGGGTACCATTTTTGGCATCTACCGCCGCAAAAGTCATCCGGGAGAGAACTGCAGGCAGGAAGATTTCCTGCAAAAGGGCAGCAAACTGGTCGCTGCGGGCTACGTGCTGTACGGTACCTCTACCTTGTTGGTTTATACGACCGGTAAAGGCGTCAATGGCTTTACCTTGGACCCTTCCATCGGAGAGTTTTGTCTGTCTCATCCCGATATTCGGATTCCGGAGTACGGCAAACAGTACTCCATTAACCAAGGGTACTACCGGCGCTTTGACGAGCGGGTTAAGCGATTTATTGATCACTATTCCGAAGCCCACATGAGTTTACGCTACATCGGCTCTATGGTGGCCGATGTACATCGGATTTTGCTCAAGGGAGGGATCTTTCTCTACCCGGGTACCGAAGATAGACCCGAGGGCAAATTGCGTCTGTTATACGAGTGCAACCCCTTGAGCTATTTGGTCGAGCAGGCCGGTGGAAAGGCCGTACACGGTGGAAGCTTGGAAAGGATAACGGATATTGAGCCTGTTCAGCTGCATCAGCGCGTGAGTATAGCCATTGGCTCAAAAGGCATGGTGGAGGAGTTTGAACGCTTTGTGCAGCAAAAAACGGCCTCGGTATGAAGAAGCACTACTCTTATCTGCTGCTGACCTTTTTGACTTTCGTTTCCGGCTATGTCTTTTTGCGCCTGGCTTATGGCGTTACGGATGCGTTTCCCTTTACTCAGGAAATCATTCTGATTGTTCTGGGCACCATTGCTACCATTGTCATCACGGCGGCCTTGCTCAACCGACAAACGGAGTTGGAATTGCGCAAAGAACAACAGGTGATGACCTTTGAGTTGAAATCCCAATTTTATGTGGAGTTGATCAACTTCATCGAAGGCCTTGTGGCAGAGGGTAAAATTACCGAAAAGGACCGCTTGCGCATGAAATTCCTGACGCATAAAATTTCCATCATAGCCAGCTACGAGGTGCTCAAAGAATATGAGAAGTTTTTGGAGGCTTTTTACTCCATTGTCAGGGACAGTGCCATCTCCAGCCTGGAATCCCGGGAGTTGTCCGAGCATTTGTCTCGTCTGTGTAGCCAAATCCGTTGGGATTTGCTGGGCGATACAGATTTGACCGAGGCTGAAGAGGAAAAGGTCTCGCGCCAGATTTGGGAAAACGTGCAGGCCGGATGAAGGTGGCGTTTTGGCGCATAGGAAAAAGCTCGCCCTCGTATTTTGAGGAAGCAGAAGAAGAGTACGCGCATCGCCTGTCGCGCTACCTTCCCTTTGAGTTGCAGACCTTGCGGGAAGTGCGCAAATCCGGGAAAATGTCACCGGAAAGTCTCAAAGAAAAAGAAGAGGAAGAAGTGTTAAGGCTGCTGAAGGCCTCCGATTATTTGATTTTACTGGACGAAAAGGGGCGCTCTTTTTCTTCTTTGGCTTTCGCCAAATGGATGGAAACCCGCCTGAATAGCAATGCCCGACGCTTAATCTTTTTGGCAGGTGGTGCCTATGGTTTTTCCAATGCCTTGCGGCAAAGGGCGGATTTCCTCTTGTCCCTTTCACCTATGACCTTTTCGCATCAATTGGTGCGACCCGTGTTTTTAGAGCAGCTCTACCGCGCCATGACCATTTTGAAGAACGAACCTTATCACAACGAATAGATTCTCATGAGTGTAACTTTGGCCATTGTCATCCTTACTGTTTTGGTATCCTGGGTAGCTTTTGAACGCCCGCAACTGCTCAGCCAACTGGCACACTACCCCTATGTGGAGTACAGACAAAAAGAGTACCATCGCTTTTTGACATCTGCTTTGGTGCATGGCAGCTGGGGCCATCTGCTGATCAATATGTTCGTGTTGTATCAATTCGGCGAAGTAGTGGAACATTACTTCGCCATGGTATTCGGAGAGCTTAAAGGACGCGCATTTTTTCTTCTTTTGTACGTGGCCACGACGGTTTTTGCCGACATTCCCACTTTTGTCAAATATAAGGATAAGCCACACTTTCGCTCGGTGGGGGCTTCCGGAGCCGTTTCGGGCATTTTGTTCGCTTTTGTCATTTTTAACCCTTGGTCCACCTTATTGCTGTTCTTTATCTTGCCCATGCCGGCTATTCTTGCGGCTGTAGGCTATTTGGTATATTCTTCCTGGGCAAGCAAACAGGGGAGAGATATGATTGATCACGATGCTCACTTCTATGGAGCGGTTTTTGGTTTTTTCTTTACGATAGCCTTGAAGCCGGATCTGTTTTTTTACTTCGTACAGCAGTTAAAAGCGGGTTGGTAAACTTGAAGGCTTATGTTTTTTGTACTTTCTAAAGTCTTGTACTTTCTCTTGCAACCCCAAAACTGGATAGCCGGGGGCTTGTTCTTGGCTCTTTTTGCTCGGTCTGGACATTGGAGACGCAGGGCTTTGTGGTTTGCTGCTGTGGTTTTTTTCATCACGACCAATCCGCTTTTGACCAATCTCGTTTTGGCTTGGTGGGAAGTGCCTGCTGCACCCTTGGAAGACCCGGATAAGACCTATGATGTGGCTGTGGTCTTGGGCGGGTACAACAACGGCAGCGTACAGGCTCCACACGACAGGCTGCAGTTAAATGACAGTCCCAATCGGCTGGTCAATGCTTTGGAGTTGTTTCATCGGGGCAAGGTGAAGCGTCTGTTGCTCAGTGGAGCGGGAGGAACATGGATGCAGATGCAGGCAGCACCTACCTTGCACCTGGCTTCTTTGGTAGAAAGCCTGGGCATTCCCGATAGTCTGCTGTTGGTGGAGCCGAATTCAAAAAACACCTATGAAAATATCGTTTTTTCCAAACAGTTGATTGATAGCCTTCTACCGGAGACTTCAGTTTTGCTCATCACTTCTGCTTACCACATGCCTCGGGCAAGAGCGATTTGTCGCAAGCAGGGTTTGGCTTGCGATGTTTTTCCCACCGACATTCGGCGAGAGGAAATGGATTGGTGGCGCCTCTCTTCTTGGTTGATACCCAATACCCGTGCCTTGGTCAGCTGGGAGATGCTCATCAAAGAATGGGTAGGGCTGTTGGTTTACAAGCTGAGAGGCTATGCTTGATGCGGGTTTATGGCGCTTTTTTTGTTTGGAAGATTGGAAAAGGTTTTTTACCTTTGTTTTAATGGAATTTCATACAGAGCAGGAAAGCTCTTCTTCTGACGAAGGTGGCTTACCCGAACAACTTTCGGATGAGGATTTAGTCCGCAGCCTTTTGCGTGGGGGAAACCCCACCTTGAGGGAAGAGCTGTATAGACGTTATGCTCCCTTTGTCTATAAGCGGAGTTTGGCCATTATGCGAGATGAGGATTTGGCCAAGGATATGACACATGACGTGATGCTCAAGGTATTTTTAAGCTTAGCCAAATTTTCGTTTCGCTCGTCTTTTTCATATTGGGTGTATCGCATCACTTACAACCACTGTGTAAATGTTTTAAAGCAGCAGCGAAAATGGAAAATAAGCGCAACGGAAGACTTAGAGCTTTATGACGAATCTGAAAATCTTTTGTTGGCTAAAATAGACAAAGAGGAAAAGTTGTTGCTTTTGGAAAGAGCAATTGATCGCTTATCGGAATCGGAACGCATGCTGCTTTGGATGTATTATAGGGATGAAATTGCTTTAAAAGATATGGCTAAAGTGTTAAACGTAGGGTTGAGTGCTGTAAAGATGAGATTGAAGCGGGTGCGTGATAAACTGGCCTCGATCTACCAAAATTTAGAGCATGAGAGAAGATGATATACAACAAGGCAATTTTAGAGAAAATACGCCGGATTTTCTGCTCAAAGAATTGCTGCTCAAAAGAGAGCAAAAGCTGCAACCCCCTCCGGAGGAGTTAAAGGACAAGTTGATGAGCACTTTGGGGGCTTTGGAGCTTTGTGCTGATTTGTTGGACTTGTTTGTCGGCAAGTTTTCTCAGGCAGATTTGGATCTTCTCGAAGAATTGGGAATCTGGGAAGAGGAGTAGGTAGCTTTTTATTTGTCTTCATGCTGAAATGATTGGGATTTACCTGCCCAGCCTACTTGGTATGGCCTTTTTCTGATTGCGTTATACTCAGGGCGAAGTGGTTTGGGAGGCGTCAGCCTCCCAAACTCCTTATCTTTCGCTGGTTTGTGAGTTGTAAATATCCCAAACCATTTTGGTTTGGGTATAGCACTTCAATGCCCTTTGTTTTTGCTTCTTAGCAAGCAAACCATTTCAGTTTGGGTATATGTGACCAAAAGCTCATTTGTGGTCTTTTTAAATGGTTAGGGTTTTCATAGAGCCTATTGCTTTTTCTGTATTCTCTCGCCAAAAACACAAGACCATGGATGACTTTACCAACTGGACAGCGCTTTTTTTAGAGTCTTTAAGGGCTTTTGGAGAAGAGTTCATGCGGGCTTTACCGGGCGTTTTTGGAGCCCTTCTGATTTTGCTTTTTGGATGGGGTTTGGCTAAGCTTGTCGGTTCAGCTATAAGCCGTTTGCTAAAGCTTCTTCGCTTTGACCTTTTGGGTAAGCGCATTTATTTAACGGAAATGCTTACCAAGGCCAAGATTCAGGCATCCCCAAGTTTCTTGGTAGGTCGATTCGTGTATTGGTTGTTGATTCTTCTTGTTATCATAACGGCTTCCGACACCCTGGGGTGGAGCACTTTTTCCGGTGAGATTTCCAAATTGTTGAGCTTGTTGCCCAATTTGTTTGTGGCTGCACTGTTTCTCGTGCTGGGCTTGTATATTGCCGGTTTTGTACGTGATTTTCTTTCGGGTGCTACAACTTCTCTGTCTATTGCTTCGGGTAAAATCGTTAGTCAGGGGATTTACTACCTGCTGGTAGTCATGGTAGTTTTGACAGCTCTGGATCAGGCAGGTGTGGATATTTCAGTGATTACGAGTAACCTCATGCTCATTCTTGGAGCTGTTTTGCTGTCGGCAGCACTTTCTTACGGTTTGGCTTCTCGAGATGTTCTCTCTAATATTTTGGCCGGGTATTTTGCTCGCTCGCTCTACCGAAAGGGGCAGAGGATTGAATTTCAAGGCACTCAAGGGGTGATTGTTGAAATCACTAAGGTGGCGCTCATCCTCAATACTGAGGGGGGCAGTAAAGAAGTGATTCCAACTCATCATTTGATGACGGAGCGCGTGAAAATCTTGGAGGCAGAATAGGCTTTGTGAACTGATTTTGCAACACCCCTCTTTGGTTTTTACTTCTAAAAAACAGCAACTACTAAATCGACATGAGCATGTACAGAGTTTTGAGCTTGGTTTTCTTTTTCGTGGCTTTTCATGCACACTTTGTTTTTTCCCAATTTGTTACTGTGGCTTACGATCATGCCCTCAATGTTTTTGGGAACTATGAGCCTTTACCTGCTGAACAGGCAATCATGTTTTCCGGCTTGGTGCCGGCTGGTATTGATATGGTTGAGGTTCTTGTTTTTTCTGAGAAAGGCGGAAAAAAGCGTAAGCCTTTGGCACAATCTTCCTGGCGCCGAGAAGTAGGTGCTGCCGGCCAAAATGCTACGACTTTTAAAATAGCGATGAACTACCCGCTGGAAGCGGGCAAGAACTACGATTTGTACATCAATTACCTGGCATTGGTCGATTCGGAAGAGCGGGAGGAGTTGATTCGTTTGTTGATGAACACCATGGATGCTTACTTGCGTAAAACATTTGAAATTAAAGGAAGGAAGCTGTATTTGGAGGGGAAGAGCAAGGAGATTTATAAGCAGCTGAACGAAATCGTTCACTCCGGTTTAGAAACTTATCGCTTCCCTCCCGCATTTGGGTTTAAAGGATTTTCTCCTTTGGTAGCAGAACATCTGAAAAGTCTGAATAAGGTGCATGTGGATAATTTATCGGATATGCCCCTTTCCAGTCAGGATTCTTCTTTTGTAAAGCGAGTTCGAAAAAAGCGAGCTGCCAAGCGTCGGGCATTAGAGCTCAAGAAACGGCAGGCCAAAATAAATGCTTTAGAGGGTTTGGAGGAAGTTGTGGAGACGGAGCTTCGCCTGGCTTTGCAGGGGCCTTTTTGGCGTTTGACGGATGTTCGTTTTTTGGATGATTATCCTACGAAAAAGCGCAAAGGCTATTTTGCCGTTCATATGGGATATGGTGCTGCACTCATAGAGAGACAGGCCGGGCGATTGGATTATGGTTCATCGGCTTATGCCGGTTTGTCGGTACCTTTGGCTACTAGCCGCTTGGCTCCTGTTTTTTTGCGCAATGCTTCTATGACTGCCGGCTTTTTCTTTGACAATTTTACAGACGATGCGGGGCAGGTTGTTAGCGGGCCGGTTTTTCAGCGTCCACTCTATTTGGGATTGGATTACAAGTTATTCCAATTTTTCCGCATAAACCTGGGTGCGGCTTTCTTAGAGCGTCCTGTACATTCCGGAGTTCCGGCTAGTACGGAGACGGCTTTGTCGGTTAAGCCTTTTGTGGGGCTGAGCGCCAAAATCAACCTTTCTCTTTCCTTCGATGAGTAGCTGAAAGTTGTTTACTTTTGGGGAGTGTGTGAGGGTAGCCCGGCTGCCCTCTCGTTTAAAGCAAACTCCCCTTATGGCCAGCAACCGACCTGCATACCGCATTTTGTCGGAATCGCAATATTTGCCGGTTCAGTCGCGTGCTTTTTGGTGGGATGCTACTTGCGGAGAAGAGGGCTGGGATGCTGTTTTGTTGCCAGATAAGATAGGAGAGTGTCTTGCTGCTATGCCGTATCGCATAGAACACAAGTGGGGATTGCGCTTTTTGCGGGCTGCACCCTGGGCCACTTATGGTGGGGTTTATTTGAAGCCTCAGGCCTCCGATCGACTTTACCGGCAGCAGGCCTTTGAGCAACAGATGAGCCGTAGTTTGTTGGAGCATTTACCGGCAGCAGATGTTTTGCACTTCAATTTTCATCCTTCCTGGCGGGAGGTTTCTGCCTTTCGGCAAATGGGTGCTCATGCTCTTTGCCGGACGACTTACGTTTTTGATGCGGGCATGGATGCAGCTGTCATTCATCGGCAGATGGCATCTTCTGTTCGCAACCATTTGCGCAAAGCCCGTCGGGAAGGTCTGTCTATTGAAGAGGGTAGGGATGCAACAGCTTTTTGCACTTTGCTGGAGCGGACTCTTGGCGGCAAAGTACTTCGGGCTGCCGGTGGCTGTGATAGCCTTGTTCGCTTGTACGCTGCCTTGTTGCAGCATCAATCGGGTTTGCTTTTAGAAGCTCGAGCCCTTTCCGGCAAGCTCCTGGCTGCTTGCCTGTTGGTTTGGGACGAGCACTGTCTGCATTTTTTACTCAGTGCTCAAAATGAAGAGGGGCGTCGCCTCAGCGCCATGTACTTGCTGATTTGGGAATCCATCAAACTGGCTGCCCGTAAAGGTCTGGCCTTTGATTTTAATGGGAGCATGCTGCCAGCTGTTGAGTCGGTTTTCCGCAGTTTTGGCGCTCGCCGACAAACCTATGTAGAACTGCTCTGGGGCAGAAGCCTGAAGGGCCGGCTGGGCGTGGGGATGCGTTTGATGCGTTGATGTTATACTCATGGCGTAAAAAAGTTAGGCAAGGAGCCGGCAGGAGGCTTTGTGGAACTGCGGCCTGCTGCTACTGTTGGGGTACAGGGTGTTGTATACTCGTGACGAAATGGTTTGGGAGGCTAATGCCTCCCAAACTCCTTATTCTCCACTTGTTAACGAGTGGGGAATATCCCCAACCACTTCGGTCTGGGTATGGTGTCATTAGTGGATAGCGGGTTAAAATAGAGCGCCCCCCATTGGGCCATAAGCTTTTTTAGGGGTCCGAAGGAGAGGTGGTTGGTCGAATGTTTACGTATCTGTTGCCGCCACGTAGGTATAGATCTCCGTTGTTTTGGCTCTTATGTCCCAACAGTTTGTGCATGTATCGCAGATCCATTCCACGCTTCGGGTGGTGCGTTGCAAACGAATGGCCGAGTGTGATTGGGCGCTGATTCTTAGCTCTAAGCCGGCCTTTTATCGCTCAGGGTGCAGAGATGATCAGTTTTGTTTGCAGCTTTTCTCCATTTGCCGAAAGGCGGATGCTGTAGGTGCCGGGGAGGAGGTAGTACTTGCCGTTGTCAGCAGCTTTGAGCTTTTCGGCAGCTTTGCCCATCTCTTTTTTGTAGGCGGCTAGCTGTTGTTCCGGGAGTTCGAGTTTGTAGCTTTGGTAGTGTAGGCCGGCTTCTTTTTTTGTCTTCAGCTGAAAAATTTCGAGTCCGTCGGTTGTGGTGATGGAGAGCTCTATCTGGCCGGATCGGCTTAGGTAGTAGGGGATTTGTACTTCAGGCTCGTGAATTTCCTGCCATTGATTGCGCCTTTTGCCCCAGTGCTCGTTGTAGCTGAGGGTAGGAAGGTCAAAGAGGTGAACTGCTTTTGCGAGTATTTCTGGCCGCAGTTGTTGAAGCTCCCGCAAGCTACAGGCATAGAGCGATCGCCCGTGAGTGGCCACGACCAGTTCTTTGTCGCGAGTCTGGATGGCCAGGTCGTGTACAGGTGCATGGGGGAGGCCCTGCATCATGGCATGGAAAGAACTGCCTCCATCTGAAGACACGTATAAACCGTGATCGGTACCCAGGTAGAGGAGGTGTTCGTTGACGGGGTCCTCTGCAATGACGTTGACCGGCTCGGCGGGTAGGTTGAGGCCTATGCGCTGCCAGTTTTTTCCGTAGTCTTCCGAGCGATAGACCAAGGCTTCGAAAAAGTCGTTTCGGTAGCCATTGAGGCAGAGGTAAACACGGCCCTCTTTGTGGGCCGAAGCTCTGATGCGGGAGACCCAAAGCCCTTCGGGCAAACCCGCGCTGATGTCTTCCCATTCATGCCCTCCGTCTCGTGAAACGTACACTTTCCCGTCATCAGAACCGGTGTACAGCAAGCCAAAACGCAGGGGAGATTCATGTATGCTGGTCAAGGTGCCGTAGGGCACATCTCCGGGTTTTCCACCTGAGGTTAGATCGGGTGAGATGGCTTCAAAGGTTTGGCCTTTATCGAGGGATCGATACAAGCGGTTAGCCCCGAGATAGAGGATGTCCCGATTGTGAATAGACAGGTGAATGGGCGTCTGCCAATTCCATCGCAAAGGACGTTCTCCCAATTCGTGTTTGGGTGTGATGTAGGTGCTTTCTTCGCTTTGGAGGTCGATGCGGAAATAGTTTCCGAACTGAAAACCGGTATATACGGTTTTGTTGTCGCGGGTATCAATGGCCACCTGCATGCCGTCGCCACCCATGATCATTTTGTAGGGGTAGTGCCCGGTTTGCTGCCAGGCCGGGGAGTACTTGTAGGTGGAGGGGCCTCGCCAGACTCCGTTGTCTTGCAGGCCGCCAAAGACGTTGTAGGGCTTGTCCATATCAGCGGCTACGGTGTAGAATTGTCCCACAGGGGGAGTGTTGCATTTGATCCAGTGTTTTCCGTCGTCATAGGAAATGTTGATGCCTCCGTCGTTGCCGAGGATGAGGTGACCCGGGCGCCGGGGATTGACCCACAGTGCGTGATGATCCACATGGACGTTGTCTTCGTTGATGGAACTCCAGGTTTTGCCTCCGTCTTCGGATCGAAGTATGGGTACGCCGAAGATGTACACTTTGTCGGGGTCTTGGGCCTGTACTCGGATTTGCCCGAAGTAATAGCCATAGGAGTAGTAGAGGTCGTCCAGGTAGCCTTCGTGGGTTTTTGTCCAGCTTTTACCTTGGTCGTAGGAAACATAAACCTCAGCCCCGATGACCGGAGTGTCGAAGAGCTGTCGATTGGCATCTTCCAGGTATTCGACCAGGGCCAGGGGTTGAATTTTGTCTTGGCGAACCAAGTCGAAGACTTTCTCTGCCGTGTATTTTTTGGGGAATTTGTATTTGTCCAGATAGGCTTGAAGCGCTGTGGTATCGATGAGCAGAAAGTCTTCTTTGCTCATTTGTCTGAGCTGATCTTTGGTGAGTCCCTTTTCTTTTTCTTTGGCCTCTTTAGGGCGGTGGAAGTTGTTGTCGAGAATGGCATAAAGCACGGTTTGCCCTTCGGCCTTGCTTGCAGCGGCCAGTCCGATGCGTCCTACACCTTCACCTTGCGGAAAGCCGCTGCGTCGGATATTTAATTTTTTCCAGTGGTTTCCGCCATCGGTACTTTTGTAGATGCCACTGCCCGGGCCTGCTTCTTCGAAGTTCCATGCCTTTCGGCTGCGCTGCCAGGTAGCGGCATACAGCGTTTGGGGGGCGTTGGGATCGCGTAGCAGATCGATTGCTCCGGTTTGCTCATCGATATAAAGGGTTTTTCTCCAGCTTCTGCCTCCGTCGGTGGTTTGATAAACGCCACGCTGGGTGTTGGGCGTGTAGAGATGTCCGAGTACGGCTACCCACAGCTTATCGGGGTCTTTGTCATCCAGCAAGATTCGGCCGATGTGGTGGCTTTCGGGCAGGCCCCTGTGTTCCCAGCTTTTTCCTCCGTCTTTGCTGAGGTAGATACCGGTGCCGGCATAGGAGGAGCGGCTGGAGTTGACCTCCCCGGTGCCGACCCAGATGAGTCTTTCTCGCCAGTTGACGGCTATGTCGCCTATGGTTATCACGGCTTCTTCGTCGAACAGCGGCTCGAAGCTGATGCCGTTGTCGGTGGTGTGCCATAGACCGCCCGAAGCATAGGCCACGTAAAATTCCGTGGGGTCTTCAGGGTTCACCTCTATGTCTGCTACCCGTCCGCTCATGACCACGGGACCTAGAGAGCGGAAGGCGATTTCCCGAAACGGAGAGTTTTGAATCAGTTTTTCCCTTTGTCGGAAGGCCTCCAAGCGTTTGGCAGCAGGTGTTGGGGGGTGCTGTTGGGCGAGGCTGAAGTTTGCCGAAAGGCCGAAGAGGAAGCAGAGCAAAAGGCAGCTTGGTCTCATTTTTTGCGTAAAAGTACACAAAAAAAAGCTGCTACAGGGTGATGTCCTTGCCTTCGTTTTTCAGTAGGCTATGCACCAATTGCCAGAGGTGTTTTTTGCTGATGCGCGTTTTGGCATGAATCAGTGTAAAGTTGTTGTCTTCGCTGATGAGGATAAGGACGCTGCGCAGCTTTTTGCCCTTATCGCGAACCATGACGGAGATGCGGCTACCTTTGTTGCGCACGAAGAGCAGGTCTTCATGACCTTTGCGCCGAAGTTTTTTGAAAGTCTTGTTAAGTTCTTTTTGAGGAATGGGGTTGTCGCCCTCTATCGAGAGAATGCGTACTTTTTTTATTCCCCAGGCGATGCCCAGGGCTTCTTGCCCTCCGTTCTCTTTTGTTTCCGCATCGAGAAAGCCGTTGGCTATGCCCAGCCCGGTATGTACGATGATGCCCGGAATCAAAACAGCTGTGGCGTTTTCCTGATGTTTGTATTTGCGATAAAGTTTGCGGATGGGGCCATTTTGAGCAAGCGTTGTTTGTGAAGATAGGGCAAGAGTTATAAATGTTAAAATTACGATGCTTATCGTTTTTGCGTGCATTGTTCAAGGGTTTGATGGATGTGTTTGGGAGAAAGAGAGGCCTCTAAAACAAAGCCTGCCGGAGGGGTAGTCCGGCAGCGCTTTGTCGTCGTGGGGATTTTCACTCCTGCTTGGTATCTTCTTGCTTTTCCGTGTTCGAGTTTCCGCTATCATCCTCTTCTTCGAAGGCGTTGGCCAAATTGGAAAGCTTGTTGAGGTTGATGTTTCCGACAAAACTCATGAGCACAAATTCGTCTCCACCTCCTATGAGCAGCAGCAGTTCGTGGATGATGCCGTCACCGTTGTCTTTGATGTAGAAATTGACATTTTCCTGATTCTTGTTGCGGACGGTGAGCAGCACTTCGTACTCTTTGGTATTGATGGTGTTCATGGCCTCTTTGAAGAAGCCTTTGGTATTTTCATCAGCTACCAAAATGCGCAGACTCTTGAGGTCTGAGACCACCTCCATCAAGGCTTGGGCCTCTTCGTCTTTGAGATTGAGGTCCATTTGGTCAAATAGGGAAAACATCTTGGGGCTGATGTACACTACGGTGAATCGCTCGTCTTCGACGTATTTGTTGAAGTACTTGGATATGGCGTCGTTCTGAGCGTGCAGGCCTGCTGTTGTAAAGAGCAGGGCGAACAGGGCGAAAAAAATGCGAAATCCTTTCATTTGGTGGTTTGTTGTTTGGTGAGTGATGTCAATTTTCGAGAATCCGGGTAACTTTGCCGACTTTGCGAAGTTCTTTGCTCGTTTTTTTCTTTGAGCTGTTTAGCTTTTCGGCCAGAAGCTGAAGGGCTTCAATGGTTTCTTCCAGTGCTTCCTTCTCGCTCTTGGGTTGGTATTTTTCCCAATCGATTTGGCTTTCGGAATTTGCCAGCTTGCTCTTCTTTTGCCTTTCGGCAAATGGGATGTCGGTCAGGAAGAAGAACAAAGCCAGGGCAGCGGCGGCAGCTGTGGTTATGAACAAGTTGAGGAGCCTTGTGTTGTTTTGTTTTTGATTTGTGGCTTTCAGCTCGTTCAGTACTTTTTGCTCAAACCCTTTGGGCAATTGCTTTTTGGCGGAAGTTGAAAAGTAAGTGAACAGCGGCCGGTAGGGTAGCAATTCCTCCGGTACATCCTCTTGAGCAAAGTACTTGCGCAGTTCTTGTTCTTCCTGCAGGCTGGTTTCAGCCTCAAAATATTTGTCGATCAGTTTTTTGGCTTGCTGAATGTTCATAGCTTTTGATTGATGCGTTTGGTGTGAGCGATGAGTAATTTGCGCATGTGTTGTCTGGCTCGATGAAGATATACTTTGACCTGGCTCATGGACATATCCAGGCTTTGGCTGATTTCCTTATAGCTGTAGCCTTGGACATCTCGAAGTTTGATGATGATGCGCTGTTTTTCCGGCAACTGCTCCATCAGTTTTTCTATCTGTTGAAGTTCATCTTGCGTCTCTACCATTTGTTGAGGAGAGGCTGCATGGTCGGCCAGATCCCAGCGTTCTTCCACGGCCTCTGCGGGTCTGGGTCGTCTGCGCAAGAGATCTATGGCCATGTTGCGTTGGACGCGCATGCACCATCCTTCCAGGTTTTCGATTTGAGGTAAACGTTCGCGCATTTTCCAGAGTTTGATCAAGGCTTCCTGGACGGCATCCTCCGCTTCGGTCCTGTTGCCCATGATGGAATAGGCCAGGCCGAAAAGTTTGTTCTTTAGCGGAAGGATTTTTTCCTGGAACTCTTGAATGCTCATGTCGGAAGAATGACGCAGCTATTCAAAAAATGTTACACCTGCACGGGCTTTCGGAAGAAAATTTTTAGTCTTGGCTTAACAGGTCCAAGATGGCTTTTTCGACTTTGCTTTTTGCTATGAGAAAATCCTCTCTGGAGAGCAACCCCATTTTTTCCCGTTCCTCCAGTTCGGACAGTCGGCTGCTTTGAATGATGATGAGGTGAAGGATATCGGCCTGGTTTAACTCTTGGATGAGCATTTCCAGGGCTTCATTGATGCGGTTTTGGGCGATGAGTAATCGGCAATTTGTTATTAAGGTGTCCGGTATTTTTTTGACATGTTGTTCGTTTTGGAGGGGCTGTTCTCCGGTAGGAGCTGCTTGCGCCGGCGGCTGTGCGGCATAGGCACTGAGGCGTTCTAAGTTTTTGATTTGCCTCAACATGCTTTTGCAGGCGCGAATAAACTCCCCACCTTTTTCTCCGGCACGTGCGGAGATTTGCATGGCGGCATTGAGCATACTTTTGAGCTCTTGCCAGTTGACGGCTGAGGATTTATCGCCTTTCATCCAGGGGAGCAATTTGGCAGCTAACTTGTTTCTCACTTGATGTGTTTGGCTTATGGCTTTCGCCAGATACATCATGTTGAGCAAATTGCGGTTGTACAGCGTGCCTTGATTGAGGTGTTGAATGCTTGCCTTGGCGTGTTTGTCGAAAGTGTCTGAGTAAAAGTCCTGGTGGTCAAGTTCGAATTCGGCAAAAAGAATGCCGCTTTGGTAATTGAGGAAATAAAGCATGTAGTAATGCGCGATCCCCACCCAATTGTGTTGTTCAGGGCTGTTTTCAAGATAGGTCTGGGCCAGTTGAAGGGCTGCCTCATGCGCCTGATTGATGGCTATGCGGGCTTCGTCAAACCGGACGTTCATCAGGTGCTGAAGAGCCATGGAAAAGAAAATATCCGGTTCGAGGTGTTTGACCAATTCTACATATTGGGATGTGTAACGTCCTTGTGCATTTTCAAGCAGGTTTTTAGCTTCTTTTTGTTTTTCCAGCCCGCTTTGGAAGTTGTTGGACCGGATGTCCAGAATGCCATCGTAGTAGATGCTCATGATGGCACTCAGGGAGGTCATCTCGCTCAATTGAACCTGCTTAAAAAGCTCCCGAGATTTTTGCATCTGTGCAACAGCTGCATCCCATTGCCCCAGATTTGTGGCCTGATATTGCGCCTGAAAAAAGAAGAGGCAGGCTTGCAGGATATGCCTGATGATTGTTAGCAAGGGGTCGTTTTGGCCTACATCGCTGTATTCGTCTATGAGCTGTTTGACTTTTTCTATGGCTTCTTCATTGGTGGGAGACCGAAACAAGCCGTCTATGGTGTTGAATATTCTTTCTTGAATATCTTGGGGTAGCTGGGGGAAGTTGAGGTTTTGTTGGGGCATGACGGGTGTTTTTGGGGAGCTGCCCTTGGGCAGCTCCCTTTGTGCTTAGAGGTGGATGACCTCCCCGTAGGCCGCAGCAGCAGCCTCCATGATGGCTTCGCTCATGGTGGGATGCGGATGGATAGACTTGATCATCTCGTGGCCTGTCGTTTCCAGTTTTCGGGCTACGACGATTTCGGCAATCATTTCGGTAACGTTCGCACCCAGCATGTGTGCGCCCAGCAATTCGCCGTATTTGGCATCAAAGATGAGCTTGACGAAGCCTTCGGGGGCGCCGGCAGCTTTGGCCTTGCCGGAAGCGGAAAAGGGGAACTTGCCGACCTTGATTTCATAACCGGCCTCTTTTGCAGTTTGTTCGGTATAGCCTACCGATGCCACTTCGGGCTGGCAATAGGTGCAGGCGGGAATGTTGTTGTAGTCCACCGGTTCGGGTTTGAGACCGGCTATGGCTTCCACACAGGTGATGCCTTCCGCACTGGCTACGTGGGCCAGGGCTGCTGTGGGAATGACGTCCCCAATGGCATAGATGCCGGGAACATTGGTGCGATAGTACTCATCGACTTGGATAAAGCCGCGATCGGTTTTGATGCCCAGGGTTTCCAGACCGATTTCTTCGGTATTGGGTTGAATGCCGGCAGCGGACAAAATCAGATCGCATTCCAAAATTTCCTCTTTGCCGGTTTTTCTGTTTTTGACTTTTACCTTCAGCGTTTTTCCTTTGGTGTCAGCTTCTTCTACGGAAGTATTGCCCAGCACTTTGATTCCGGCTTTTTTGAAATGACGCGTGAGCTCTTTGGATACATCGGCGTCTTCGCGGGGCACCAAGCCCTGTTCCATGAACTCGACGATGGTTACTTCACTGCCTATGGCATTGTAAAAGTAGGCGAACTCGACGCCTATGGCTCCGGCTCCGACGACCAGCAGGCGCTTGGGGATTTTTTCCAGGGTCAATGCCTGGCGATAGCCGATGATCTTTTTACCGTCTATAGGTAAATTAGGCAGGGCTTTGGCCCGTGCTCCTGTTGCGATGAGGATGTGTGGAGCGGTGTAAGTTGTTTTTTTTCCTTCCGCATCGCTTACTTCCACTTGTTTGCCGGGGAGCAACTTGCCGTATCCGGGGATGTGCGTGATTTTGTTCTTTTTGAACAAAAATTGAATGCCTTTGCTCATACCACCGGCTACCTCTCGACTGCGTTTTACCATGGCAGGTAAATCTGCTTTGGGCTTGCCGATTTTAATGCCGTAGTTTTCGGCATGCAGGAGATATTCAAAGACCTGGGCACTTTTAAGCAGGGCTTTGGTGGGGATACAGCCCCAGTTTAGGCAGATGCCGCCCAAAGATTCCCGCTCTACCACACCTACTTTCATGCCGAGTTGCGCTGCCCGTATGGCAGCTACGTAGCCCCCGGGGCCACTTCCTATCACGAGGAGATCAAAAGTCATTTTACTTGGGTTTATGATGTACAGAGTTGCTGTCTTTGCTTCGCTTCATAAGGATCTGCTCACCGGGAAGATTTGTTGTTTGCTTTTTCGGTTGAGCCAGCACCTAAGTCGGCACAAAGGTAGAAAAAAAGCCCTTCTGTCTCCACGCAAAGGGGACAGAAGGGGCCATCCTAACTTACTGATACTTGTGTTGGTGTTCCAAAGGTAAGGCTTTTTTTGTTTTTAGTCGCTGCCTTGCAGGAATTTCATCAAAAGCGGTGCTACGTCTTCGTGCTTGAGTTGGAGAGGTACTTCAGGAGGTATGTAGAAGCCCTCGTGAAAATCCGGCAATTTGCGCAGCAAAAGGCTGTCGCGACTGATGATGTGTAGCGGTGTGGCATAGCTGTCGTAAATGCCGTCCAGCAAGGCCTCCAAGCCTGCGGGCTGGTGATCACCCAAAAGAACGAAGAGGGTGTTTTCTTCTTTTTCGTCCAGGATAAATTGCGTGAGCATCTCCAGCTCGTAGCGCGCAACTTGAAAATAGCGATTTTGCATGCGACCCGGCAGATCCTTATCTTTGGGATAGATGTTTTTGGAGGTGTCTAAAGCTCGCCAGTCTTCCGTTACAGGTGGAGGCAGGTAGTACGGGTAGTGCGAGCTCATGGTGATGGCAAAGAGAAATCGAGGTGCCGGGGTTTGCTGTAGAAAGGCCTCCCGAGTGTAGGACAGGGCGTATTGATCGGGAATCCCCCCGAACTGGTCAAAGCGAAAGCCGCGATAAGGTATTTGGCTAAAGCCGATGAACCGATCAAAGTCCCAGTAGCTGTTTTGCAAGTCGCGCGGAATGTATTTTTCCACTTCGGGGTCGCTGTACATGGTAGAAAGGCGAAAGCAGGTGTAGCCCTGTCGTTTGAGGTAGCGGGGGAAATGCGGAAAATCCGCCTTGATCCGAATTTGGTGGAGGTACTGTTGTTGGTTTTTCACGGGCAATCCACTCAGGCCGGTCGTGAAGCTCAACCAGGAACGTCCACCCATAATGGGTGCCCGACTGTAGGTCGATGCGATGTGCCATCCTCCGGTTTTTAATTTGGCTTCCAGGCTGTCGGCCATTTGCCGAAAGGCATCTCGATTTTCCTCGCTGAGTTGAGCTACGGCTCCATAGGCTTCTATGAAAATCCAGTATATATCGGGTTTGTGTTGCAGGGATTTTTCGCTTAGGGCGCTCATCTTTTTTTGCCTTTCGGCAAATGAGGGAATTTCCGCCCCGGTACTGGAAAAACTGTTGAGCAAAGCCGGCGTGATGAAGTGGTACATCGCTGTTTTTTGCGAAGGGGAGAACAGCCGAATGGCCAGGGGTATGAGTAGAAGGGGAATGAAGCCCATGACCCATTTTTCTCGGCCTGCAGCTAGTTTGGTTGCAAGTTGATTTTGAAAAATTACTGTCCGGTATAGCATGAGGAAAAACACCGGTACAGCGAGAAGGAGGGGGAGATTTTGCAACAGGAATTGTCCGTTGCTGCTTTGCAGGAAGACGGGCACTACATCTCTTAGCAGGAGATAGTCGTATAAGAAAACGGGGTTTTCTCCGTAGGTAAAAAGGTAAAATGCCCGATATATCTGATAGGCAAACAGCAGTAGGAAAAGGATTGCGGCTGTTTTACTTAGA
>Ga0256839_1001037_pt1 | contig 34692 bp, 24 predicted proteins | sample 354166metaG_FD_185968 | JGI IMG/M metagenome (GOLD analysis project Ga0256839, IMG submission 185968) | Hydrothermal vent microbial communities from Mid Atlantic Ridge, Atlantic Ocean - 354-166 | ecosystem: Environmental > Aquatic > Marine > Hydrothermal vents | place: Atlantic Ocean: Mid...
CATACCAGACTCGCTTACACCGCATATTACAGTGTTTGCCGCCGATCATGGTGTAACAGATGAAGGTATATCAGCATTCCCCGCTACTGTGACCGCTGAAATGGTAAAAAACTTTGCCCATGGTGGTGCTGCTATTAATATTCTAGCTCAGCAAGCCAATGCCTCATTACGCATTGTTGATGTTGGCGTGCTACAAGATACCTCCTCCATTCAAGGCATCCAACAAGCCAAAGTGCAACAAGGAACGGCCAATATTTTATACAAGCCCGCCATGACCCATGCGGTGTGCCAAGCTGCTATACAGTCTGGAAGAGAAGAGGCAAAGCTTGCGATTCAACAAGGTGCCAATGTGCTTATTGCAGGCGATATGGGCATAGGCAACACCACCGCAAGTGCTGCTTTGATTTGCTTGTTTACAAAAAAAGAACCCGAAGATATTGTGGGTCATGGTACTGGCATTGATCACAACATGCGCCAGCACAAAGTGAATATCACCAAACAAATCATTCGCCGCATCTCTGCCGCAAACATACCACCAAAGCGTTATATCCAAGAAGCTGGTGGTTTGGAAATTGCGGCTATGGCTGGATTTTATGTGGAAGCAGCAGAGCAAGGTGTTCCCATTATCCTTGACGGTTTTATCGCAGCAGCAGCAGCGCTTGTCGCGCAAGCCATTGAACCCGAAAGCAACCAGTGGATGCTGGCAAGCCACCTCTCACACGAACAAGGGCACCAACATGCTTTAGCCGCATTAAAGCTGGATCCTTTGCTACACTTTCACCTACGACTAGGCGAAGGAAGTGGCGCTGCTCTTATTCTTCCCCTGCTGCAATCAGCCATTGCCCTCCATCAAAACATGGCAACATTCAACAGTGCTAAAGTTTCAGAAAAAACAATATAACCCTGCAAAAGCACACATCATTTTGACAACACCTCGTATAAACATTATTTTTCAATAATGAATCACATCCTTGGTCATACTCAAACATACGGGATTCTTGGAGATCCCGTAGCCCATTCATTATCGCCACTTTTCCAAAACTACTTCCTAGCACAAGCCAAGCTTGATGCTTGCTATATCCCCTTCTTGGTCAAACCCAAGCTGATTCAACAAGCCTTGCTTGGTTTACATGCGGCAAATATTCAAGGCTTGAACATCACCATACCCCACAAAGAGGCTATTCTTGATTGTGTTGATGCGGATAGCGATGCCACCACCATTGGTGCTGTAAACACGCTAAGAAGAACTGAGCATGGTTGGCAAGCAACCAATACCGACTGGATTGGTTTTTCCTCTGTTATGGAAGGTTTGCAAGTACAAGTATCTAATACACCTGTGCTTCTGTTTGGCGCAGGGGGGACCTCACGCGCTATTTTACATGCGCTGCACCACCAAGGTGCCAAACATGTCTTTCTCTGCAACCGCAACCAAGCCCGCGCACAACAATTGATTCAAGCATTAAAACGCTCGTACCCTGATATGAAAGTTTCTATCTTGGCATGGGAACAAACGCATGTTGCTTCCATTGTAAGCCAAAGCCAGTTGGTTATCAATAGCACAAGCATAGGACTCAATGACAACGATAGCTTCCCTTTTGAACTACCTGGGCAAGGTGTTGCCATTGATGCCGTTTATAAACCACATGGCAACACCGCATTTTGCCGTATAACTGGCAACCGCTACATCAGTACCGATGGCTTACCCATGTTAATTGCCCAAGGGGTTGCGTCCTTTGCCTACTGGTTTGAACCCTCCATCACAACAAACCCAAATATCTTGCCAGATACTCGCCTTGCTCTACAGTGGGTAGAACAGCAGCTAGGGCGCACCCCCATAGATATGCTTGGTTGGAGGACATGATATGAAAAAAACTCGGCTAGGGGATATCCTTCTACGCAAACATGTCATCGACAAAAAACAACTTGATGAAATCTATAAAGCCATGCGTATGCACGGCGAAACCCTCACCACAACTTTGGTAAAAATGGGGGTTTTTAGTGAAGATGAATTGGTGAAATTTATCAGCAAGAGTTTTGGGCGCCCTGCCATCACGCTTCTTCCCTTGGAAATTGATAAAAACCTCACCAATATCTCTGTTGACCTGATGCGTAAACACCAGGCTATTCCTGTTAAACGGAAAGGAAACAACATTACGCTTGCCGTAGCCGACCCCTATGATATCAACAGCCTAGATGAAATATCCTTTATCACTGGTTGTCAAGTTGATGTTGTGATTGTTCGTGAAAGTGAGCTTATCAGCAAGCTTGACGAGCTTACTGGCATGGGGCAAGGTCTAGAAGATGTCATGGCTGAAATGGGGGCAACGGATGTTGAAGTTGTCGAAACTGAAGATGCGCTAACTGATGGGGATATCCTTGCCTCTGCCAGCGAGGAGGCCCCTGTTGTTAAGCTCGTCAATCTCATTTTGCTGGATGCTATCAAGCGTGGTGCTTCAGATATCCACATTGAGCCTTATGAAAAAATCTTGCGTGTGCGCTACCGTATTGATGGCGTACTTCAAGAGATTATGCGCCCACCCATGAATATGCGTGATGCCATTGTCTCGCGCATTAAAATTCAATCTCGTTTAGATATTACAGAGCACCGTATTCCTCAAGATGGGCGCATGAAGCTACGCTTATCTAAGGCCAAAACAGTTGACTTCCGTGTTTCTGTGTTACCGACATTATTTGGTGAAAAAATTGTAATGCGGCTTTTGGACCAATCCAACCTTCAAACTGATTTAACCAAGCTTGGCTACGAAGAAAAAGACCTCGCACTATTCAAACATGCTATCAGCCTGCCTTATGGGATGGTTTTGGTAACAGGTCCAACCGGTTCGGGTAAAACAGTGAGCTTGTACTCGGCTGTAGCGGAGGTTAATGAGCCAGGCATCAATATCTGTACCGCAGAAGATCCCGTAGAGTTCAACTTTATGGGTATTAACCAAGTCAATGTAAATCCCGCCATTGGCATGGACTTTCCCGCAGCCTTAAAGTCTTTTCTTCGCCAAGACCCTGATGTCATACTGATTGGTGAAATTCGTGATTATGACACTGGAGCTATTGGTATTAAAGCCGCCCTAACTGGTCACTTGGTATTGGCAACACTACACACCAATGATGCACCATCGACCATGACACGATTGGTTAATATGGGTATTGAGTCTTTTCTGGTGGGCTCTGCTGTCAACCTTGTGACAGCCCAGCGCTTAGGTAGAAGGGTATGTTCCGCGTGTGCTGAGCCTGTCAAACTTGACCCTCACGCCTTGTTAGACGCTGGCTTAAAAAAAGATGATTTAGACACATTTACACCCATGCAAGGCAAGGGGTGCAGTGTTTGCAATGGTACAGGTTACAAAGGGCGTGTGGGGGTTTATCAAGTGATGCCCGTATCTGACAATATTCGCGATGCGGTTTACGCCGGTAAAAACTCCGATGAGATCAATGAAATTGCGATTAGTGAAGGTGTCAAAACCTTACGCATGGCAGCACTCAATAAGGTCAAAGAAGGCATTTTAACCTTGGAAGAATGCTTGAGAATAACAGTGGGGGACTAAACAGTGCCAGAGTTTATTTATACAGCTAAAACCAGGCAAGGCGCGAAAAAGCAAGGCAGCATTGAAGCTGTTAATAAGGAAGTTGCAACAGCCATACTACGGCGGCAAGGCTTGCTCGACCCCAAAGTCAAAAAGAAACCAATAGAAATTAAGATTGGTGGCGACCCTAAAGTGACAGAAAAAGACATCAGTATCTTCTTTAGGCAATTATCAACCATGATTAACGCGGGGCTCCCGCTCGTGCAATGCTTTGAGCTTCTCGAAAAAGGCACAACCCACAAAGGTCTATTAAAGTTGTTTGCTGAGATTCGTGAAAAATTAGAAAGTGGCTCACCTTTTGGTGAAACCCTGCGTGAGTTCCCTAAAGAGTTTGACAGACTGACATGCTCTTTGGTCGAAGCGGGCGAAAAAGGCGGCATATTGGATACTATCTTGCTACGCATTTGTGAATACAAAGAAAAGTCGCTCGCCTTAAAATCAAAGGTTAAATCAGCTATGGTTTACCCTACATCAATTTTGGTGATTGCTTTTATTGTTACAGCTATCTTGATGATTTTTGTTGTGCCTATTTTTGCTGAAATGTTTTCAGGGTTTGGTGCTGAACTTCCCGCACCAACCAAAATCGTCATGGCTATATCAGATGCCTTTGTAGCATATTGGTACCTTGTATTTGGTATGCCCATTGTGTTGGTTTATGCTATCAAGGCGATGTACAAAACACCTGCGGGTCGCTACCAACTGGATAAACTGCTTCTCAACCTTCCCGCTATTGGTGATGTACTTCGCAAAGGTGCTGTTGCCCGATTTACCCGAACTTTTTCAACCCTGAGTGCTGCGGGTGTTTCTGTTCTTGAGGCAATGGATACCGTTGCAGAAACATCAGGCAATGTCATTATTGAAGAGGCGGTCATCAATGCCAAAGACTCAATCAGCCAAGGGCAGTCCCTTAGCCAACCTTTGGAAGAAAGTGGGGTTTTCCCGATTATGGTCACACAAATGATTGGTATTGGTGAAGAAACAGGCGCAATGGAAGAAATGCTTGCTAAAATTGCCGACTTCTACGAAGAAGAAGTCGATACCGCTGTAGATAATATGACAGCGCTGATGGAACCAGCAATCATGGCATTCCTTGGTGTTGTGATTGGTGGGCTGGTTATTGCGATGTACTTGCCAATCTTTATGATGGCATCCGTTGTATAAGCGAAAAACATCACCATAAACCATGTCTGCTCAAACCTTGCAACACAACCGCTCCCTTTGGAAGCTGCTTATCGCCCGTAATATTACCGCAATTATTATACTCATTGTTTTTGCATGGTTTGAACAATATACAGGTCAGCATTACGCCACCTATGCGCTTGCATTATGGTTTGCTTTAACCACCTTACAAATCGTTCTGCTCAAGGTTCCTCAAGCATTATCGCTGCATACAATAATTCAGCTATGTTCTGATTTGATACTGCTTGGATTTATTGTATATGCAAGCAGCGGCTTGAATAGCCCTTTTATCTTCCTTCTTGGTCTGGTCGTGATTCTTGCAGGCTCACAAGCCAGTATATTATTAACACTTGGTATCACAACCCTTGCATCCATAACCTACTTGATTGCTGTATATGCTTCGCTTGATCATATTACAACTGAAATAACGCTCAAGATGTTATTGCAAACATCGTTGCTGCTTCTCACTGGTGGCATCATGGCAATCATTGCTAGGCGCCATGCCCAGCTCAAAGAAAGGGAACAACAAACATCCCAAGCACACAAGCAACTACAAGAGGTACACTGGCAAGTGCTGCAAGCCATGCAAGAAGGTATCGTCACATTACAACGCAACTTGCATATTCAAGCCTTTAACCCAGCCGCTGCAAAGCTGCTACGCTTGTCACCATCCCATATCCACACCCCACTACAAGATGTACTACAGTTACCAGAAAGTTTGATAGAGCACTCACAATGTGGCCAACCCCAAATCTCTCAACATGAAATCAGCTTTCATCAACTTCATTTGCTGCTCACACTCACGCCTTTGCATGATGACAAACATGCCACATGGCTGCTTACACTGGTTGATGTTACCCAAACAAGACAACTGGAGCGGCAGCTTGCAGAGCAAGATAAACTGGCATCCATAGGGCAAATGGCCGCCATGCTGGCGCATGAAATACGCAACCCCATGCAAACCATTGCGCAAGCTGCGGAACTAATGAGCCTAGAGCAGCCAAACAACCAACTTGAGCACCTTATTACCAGCGAAATAGCTCGTTTGAATCGTTTGGTTTCCAATATACTCGACTATGCGCACCCGCTTCACCCATCACCCAAAAATGTTCATATCAAGGATTTACTTCAATCTTCCATTCAACAAGCTGACTTGCAAAACACGCATCAAATCAGGCTTGAAGTTGAAAAAAATGCCAACATAAAGCTCGATCCCGACCATATTCGCCTTATTTTAGACAATCTTTTGCGCAATGCCATGCGTGCAAGCCCAGAGCCTGCAAGTATTACAGTGGTTTTCTCCCAAAATGCGGATAGCTGGCAACTCAAAGTTGCCGACAAAGGACCAGGCATCCCTGAACACATGCGTGACCACATCTTTCAACCCTTTACAACAGGACACCAAAAAGGCTCTGGGCTAGGCTTGGCAACAGTATGGCAAGTATGCCAAGCCAACCAATGGAAGGTATGGGTGGAAACATCCGACCAAACGGGTACATGCTTTATCGTGCAAGGCAAAGTAGCCGCAAGCACAGAAAAACGAGGAACATGAGATGGCAAAGATTTTATTGGTTGAAGATGAAGCGCATGTCCGCAACATTTTAAGCCTTTCTATTGCTTCATTTGGACATGAGGTAGTTGACTGTGATAGTGCAGAGCAAGCCAAACAACATATGCTCACGCAAAGCTTCGATATAGTGATTACTGACTTGCGCATGGATCAGGAAGACAGCGGGCTTGATGTGCTTAAGCAAGCCAAGCAGCTGCAGCCTCATGCCAATAGCCTGTTGTTAACCGCCTATGCGAGCACAGAAACTGCTGTTGAAGCCATGCGTGAAGGCGCGTTTGATTATATCACCAAGCCTGTATCACGCACTGAGCTGGGGGAAGTGATTGAGCAAGCGCTTTTAGCACGCAGCCAGCCTCAAGTAGAAACAAAACAACACCCCAAAACAACACCTGAAAATAACAACCTCATTGGCAACTCCTTGCCCATGCAGCGGATTCGCGATCGTTTAACCAGAGCCGCGAAAAAAGATTTTACCGTCTTGATTACAGGAGAATCAGGCACAGGAAAAGAGCTAGCCGCTCGCTTTGTACACCAGCTATCAGCTCGAGTACACCAACCTTTTATACCCGTGCATTGTGGCGCCATACCTGAAAACCTGTTTGAATCAGAGCTTTTTGGTTATGTTAAAGGGGCATTTACAGGTGCGAATCAAGATAAAATAGGCTTAATTGAAAGCGCCAATGGCGGCACACTATTTCTAGATGAAATAGGCGAGATGCCATTGCAAATACAAGTCAAGCTGCTTCGTGTGCTTCAGGACATGAAGGTTCGCCCTGTGGGCAGTGCGGAAGAAATCCAGGTTGATGTGCGTATCATTGCTGCCACCAACCGTGATTTGGAAGCAGAAGTTGCGGCTGGACAGTTTCGAGAAGACTTGTTCTACCGCTTAAATGTTATCCCTGTTTATATGCCTCCACTGCGCCAGCGCAGAGAGGATATTCCTGATATTGTGCGGGCTATTCTCAAGCGCCTTGGTTACGCCAACATCCACATCAGTCAATCTTGTATGCACGCATTAAGCAATCTACCACTTGCTGGTAATGTGCGAGAGCTAGAAAACACCTTACAGCGTATGCTTGCCCTTTCCGACAATGAAACCTTAGATGAAAGCACCTTATATGAGTTTACGACCACACACTCAGCCCCTTCTGCAATCACTTTGGAAAGCATAAAAAAAGATAATAAGACCCTGGATGAAGCCTTGGAACATATAGAAAAGCAGCTTGTCGCCCAAGCATTGGCAGAAACCAACCACAATGCTACCCAAGCTGCAAAATTGCTCGGTATCAGCTTTCGTTCCATGCGCTACCGCCTTGAAAAGCTTGGGCTGAAAGACAGCAAATGATAGACAGCCATCTCTTTTTTACCCTGTATATGGGTATTATTGGTTTACTTGTGGGCAGCTTTGCCAATGTGTGTGTTTACCGTATTCCCAGAGGTGAGTCGGTTGTGAAGCCACGAAGCAAATGTCCATCATGCAACACTGAAATCGCTTGGTATGATAATATCCCGGTTCTTTCTTGGTTATTACTAGGTCGCAAATGTCGCCATTGTAAAAAGCCTATTGCTTGGCGCTACCCTTTCTTGGAACTTACCATGGGGTTTGCTTGGGGTGTTATCGCATGGTTTTATCCTGCAACTGAAAACCCTGTACTCCTAGCCCAGGCTATCATCCTCTTTTCCCTGCTCTGGATACTCACGCTGATTGATATAGAAACATTTTTGCTACCCAATGCCCTGACATTCCCTGGCATTGCCATTGGGCTTCTTTTTTCATGGCAGCAGGGCTATATCCTTGATGCGCTGCTTGGCGCAATAGCGGGGTATGGCATTTTTTGGCTGGTTGCCAAGTTATTTTGGTTGGCAACTGGGCGCGAAGGTATGGGGCAAGGTGATTTCAAGCTTCTGGCTATGCTTGGCGCATTTATGGGCTGGCAAGCGCTACCCTTTATTATCATGCTTTCTTCAATCACCGGTGCAGTCATCGGCTCTTTAGCATTACTGCTGGCCAAAAAAGGTTTACGAGCAGAGATTCCCTATGGTCCTTATTTGGCAGCCGCTGGTATGATTTGGTTCTTTTGGGCAAAACCCATACTTCATTGGTATCAGGGCTTGATAGGTTTAGCGTGAAGTTTTATGGATTAACAGGCGGTATTGGCGCTGGAAAGTCAACTGTCGCTTCAATGTTTGCAAGGCAAGGTATTCCAGTTTTAGACTTGGACAAAGTTGGACATAAGCTTCTTCAAGAAGATGCAACACTACAACAGCAGTTGATGCTGGTCTTTGGTGATAATATTCTAGTCAACGGCAACATTGACCGCAAAACACTGGCTCATCAAGCCTTTCAATCCGAGAAACACACACAACAACTCAATCAAATCATGCACCCTGCTATTGTTCGATACGAAAAACAGTGGCGTAAAAGCGTCACTGCAAGATCCAAATCAACCTTCGCTATCATTGAAGCATCAGTATTGATTGAATCTGGTGGTGTAAGCCGAATGGATGCTTTGATTGTGGTACTTGCGAATAAGCATATTCGTCAGCAGCGTGTAGCCGAGCGTCAAAACTACGATGCTTTAACCTTTGATAACATCATCAAACAACAAACCAATGATGAGGTTAGGAAACAACAAGCTGATATGGTTATTGAAAATAATAAAGGTTTAACATGCCTAAAAGAGCAAGTTCTTCATCTTTATCAAAAACTAAACAACGGTTGACAATGAAGGGGGAAAGGGCTTGCCCCCTAACAGAATTTACAGCACTCTAGGGTCTTAATCTTGTCGCCTCGAGCGGAGTCGAGAGGTCTCAGGGGGTTCTCCACTTCGCTGCGCTACGGTCGAAATGACAAATGAACAAGCATAAAAAAAGGGAGCCCGAAGGCTCCCTTTCTCAAATACCATACAAGTTACCCTGTGAAGGAAAACTTAGAATACATATTCAAGCATAAGTGTGGTTTCAGTACCTGCTACTGCTTTACTAGTACCTTTAGCAGCTGTGTCTTTAACATTGATTTCAAGGTCAAGAACAACATTTTGTGCCAAGTCATACCAGCCACCAAGGATGACATTTGAGAAGTCACCAGTATTTGCATCATCAGATGTTGCAAAGTCATAACCCAAACGAACACCAGCAGCATGAGATAGACCAATGTTTACATAAGGCATAGCACCAGTGTAGTTAGTAGCGCCTACACCACCAACGATGATTGGCATGTAGAAGCCAATAGACATATCACCAACTTCACCTTGCATTTGAACATCCACTACAGCTTGAACATCAGCTTTTGCATTGGTTTGGTTAGTAGCTACTGGGTTCACAGGTGTTACGCTTGCATAAGTCACACCAATGATAGTGTCAAAGCCAGCAATATCCGCAAGATAAGCAGCACGCAAATATGGAGAATCCATCATTTCAACGCCACCATTACCCGCAGCATAACCACCAGCAGGCGTAATCAAACCAGCTGCAAAGTAGATAGAGTCAGCCATATAGCCATATACACCTAAACCAGTTGCGCCACCGTGAAGTACGCCACCACGAAGAGCTTGCGCACGCGTTTGAACACCACGAAGGTTACGAGAGATTGCATTGGAAGGATCATTGAAGATAGATGGTGCACCCAATGCATCAGTTGTACCTACTGCGATACCAATGATGCCTGAATCCAAATCCATCACATAGGCAAATTTACCACCAAGCATTTCACCAGAAATTACATCCCATTCTTGGAAGCCACCAGCATGTTCACTGATACGACCACCGAACAACAATGCAGACTCATCTGGCCATTGAACGCCAGTATCAGCAGTGCCTACCGCACCACCTTTAGGCAAATCGCCAGAACCACTTGAAATACGCGCTTTCGTTAATAGTGACGCATTGAAGAATGCAGGCAAAGACAAGTGATCATCTTCAAGCAAGTCTTGAGATGTATCGCGGAATGCGTTCATCCGGAATTCACGACCCATAGCGGCAAGGCGTGGAATGGTTTGGAAATGGCAGTTCAAGCAAGCAGCGCCAGTTTGGCGTGCAAATGCAGGCACAGCTTCAGAAGTTGTTGGTGCAACTGAAACAGAAGCAACAGCAGCAACAGCTAAAGAAGCAGCAGAAAGAATAATTTTCTTCATGTTTTTAACATCCTTTTTTTTATTTTTTTATTTGTCTTGAAGACAAACGATAAGCTTGCGTGTATCAATGTTGTGTAAGCACACAGCATCAACACATCACATGGCTCGGAAGCATGGAGTTGGCTCTGATATTCGTCAACCAAGCTATCAAGGATATGTGTATTTATGCCACATCACATATTTGGCATTTGACTTGTAACTCAGCCTCGAATTTTTTTGGTTTATGTTTAGGCTTGCGCCCATGTCTACCGTATCTTCTTCCTTTATTCTTGTTTTCAAAGGGCAACATGCCTTATCACCCTTTCGCCAACACAAGCTCTCTGCAAGCGCTCAATGTGATGTATCGGCGTCTTACATTTACATGATTGAATGCCGCCCTGATTGGTCTGATGATGACAAGCATCAATTGGACAAGCTGTTGGGATACACAACCCTGCCTTTTTGTGATAAACACGCTCTTCTTGTCACACCACGCATCGGCACCATTTCACCATGGTCTTCCAAAGCTACAGATATTGCCAACATCTGCGGCTTGGATGCGCTGATTCGCATTGAACGCGGCATGGTTTATCATATTGAGGGCAACCCTGATAACATCATACCCTTGATTCATGACCGAATGACTGAGTCTGTGTTGTTCAGCACCGATGATGTACATCAACTCTTCCAACACCAAACACCGAAGCCATTGGTTCGGATTGATATACACAATGGTGGTCGAAGCGCTTTGGAAGCTGCCAACACTGAGCTTGGGCTTGCTCTTGCAGATGATGAAATAGACTACCTGCTGGATAGCTTTCTGACATTAAAGCGCAACCCAACTGATGCTGAATTGATGATGTTTGCCCAAGCCAACTCTGAACATTGTCGCCATAAAATATTCAATGCTGATTGGCGTATTGATGGCAACAATAGCGATATATCCTTGTTTGGCATGATTCGACATACACACAACACCTCACCTGAGGGCACAATTGTGGCTTATGCTGATAACGCATCCATTATTAAAGGCTTTAAAAGCAAACGCTTCTACCCTGATAGCGACAAAGTGTATCACATCCATGATGATACCACCCATATCTTGATGAAAGTAGAAACCCACAACCATCCCACTGCTATTTCACCTTTTGCCGGTGCTGCCACAGGCTCAGGTGGTGAAATCCGTGACGAAGGCGCAACAGGCATAGGAGCCAAACCCAAGGCTGGTCTATGTGGGTTCACAGTGTCCAACTTGCAAATCCCAGGCTTCAAGCAACCTTGGGAAAAAGATCATGGAAAGCCTAATCGTATATCCTCAGCATTGGATATCATGATTGATGGTCCTATAGGTTCAGCTGCGTTCAACAATGAATTTGGCCGCCCCAATATCAATGGTTACTTCAGAACCTATGAGCAAGAGGTTGATGATGAAATCAAGGGTTACCACAAGCCTATTATGCTGGCAGGTGGCGTGGGCAACATTGATGCAAGGCATGTGGCGAAAGATGATGTGCCTGCAGGTTCATTGATTATCCAACTCGGTGGTCCTGCCATGTTGATTGGCTTGGGTGGCGGTGCGGCTTCCAGCATGGATACAGGCGCCAACGCTGAAAACCTCGATTTTGATTCAGTACAACGGGGCAATCCTGAAATGGAACGCCGTTGCCAAGAAGTGCTCGACCGTTGCTGGCAGTTGGGTGATGATAACCCTATCTTATTTATTCATGATATTGGTGCGGGTGGGCTTTCCAATGCTGTACCAGAGCTAATTCATGATGCAGGGCGAGGTGGTCAATTCGACTTGCGTCAAGTGCACAACATGGAATCTGGCATGAGCCCTATGCAAATTTGGTGCAATGAAGCCCAAGAACGCTATGTACTTGCTATTGCACCTGAATCTCTGGAAACTTTTACCGCTATATGTAAGCGAGAGCGTTGTTTGTTTGCGGTACTTGGCAAAGCAACCCATGATGGTCATCTGCGCGTTGAAGATTCACTGCTGGGTGACCCCCCAGTCGATTTGCCTTTGGAAATACTGCTGGGCAAACCACCTAAAATGCTGCGTAATGCCACACACCGTACCATCAAACCAACACCTCTGCCCGCCCATATCAATATTAAAGAGGCCGCATTTAGAATATTGCGCTTACCCTCGGTTGCCAGTAAGGAGTTCCTTATCACCATTGGCGACAGAACAGTGACAGGTCTGGTCGCAAGAGACCAAATGGTTGGTCCATGGCAAGTGCCCGTATCTGATGTTGCGGTCACAGCTACTGATTTCAGCAACTATACGGGTGAAGCCATGGCAATGGGCGAACGAACACCCATCGCAATACTGGATGCGCCTGCATCAGGGCGCATGGCGGTGGGCGAAGCTTTAACCAATATTGCAGCAGCAAACATTAAGAACATAAGTGACATCAAGCTATCTGCCAACTGGATGGCAGCCTGTGGACATGATGGTGAAGATGCCGCATTGTATGACACAGTTCGCGCTGTGGGCATGGAATTATGCCCTGCATTGGGTATCTCCATCCCCGTAGGCAAAGACTCTTTGTCCATGAAATCTTCATGGATAGATGATGAAGGTGAAAAACAAGTCGTTTCACCTGTATCGTTGATTGTATCCGCATTCTCACCTGTATGCGATATTCGTAAAACATTAACGCCGCAACTACGCACAGAACACAATGAAACAGACTTGATACTGATTGATCTGGGGCAAGGCAAAAATCGCTTGGGAGGCTCATGTTTGGCACAAGTCTATGCCTCCACAGGCACTACAACACCAGACCTTGATGACCCAAGCATGTTGATTAACTTTTTTAATAGCATACAAAGCTTAAATAATAATAAGCTGCTTCTTGCCTATCACGACCGTTCAGATGGTGGCTTGTTCACAACACTAGCAGAAATGGCATTTGCAGGGCGCGTTGGATTAAATATTAACCTCGATAACTTGGGTAGCGACGCACTATCCATTTTGTTTAATGAAGAGCTAGGAGCTGTACTACAAATCAAGCGTAGTCATCGTCAACAGGTTTTTGACCTGCTGCATCAACATAGGCTGAGCCATGTTTCACACATTATCGGCAGCACCAATGATGATATGCAGCTTCATCTTATGTTGAATGAACAAACCATTTTGAATGAACATATTTTAGTCTTACAGCAAGCATGGAGTGAAACATCATGCAAACTTGCCAGCTTGCGAGACAACCCTGAATGCGCGCAGCAAGCTTTTGCCGCCATCACCAACCCTGATGATCACGGCCTGTTTGCTGATTTAACTTATAATGTATCTGAGGATATTACCGCGCCATTTATTCATACCACACGCCCTCAAATAGCAGTATTGCGTGAACAAGGGGTGAACGGACAAGTTGAAATGGCGGCGGCTTTTGATAAAGCGGGCTTTACATCTGTTGATGTACATATGTCTGATTTGATTGAAGGGCATGTTTCCTTGGCCAACTTCCAAGGCTTGGTCGCTTGCGGCGGCTTCTCCTTTGGTGATGTCCTAGGGGCAGGGCGTGGTTGGGCAAGTTCAATTCAATTCAACCCTAGAGCTGCTGATGAGTTTCAAGCCTTTTTTCATCGTGACAACTCTTTTGCCTTGGGTGTGTGTAATGGTTGCCAAATGATGAGCCAGCTCAAAACCATGATTCCTGGCGCAGAGCATTGGCCAACTTTTGAACGCAATGTTTCCGAGCAATTTGAAGCCAGGTTATTGATGGTTGAAGTGTTAGACTCTCCATCAATTTTCACACAAGGTATGGAAGGCTCCAAATTGCCACTGGTGGTGGCGCATGGTGAAGGAAAAGCAACATTTAAGGATACCCAACAACAAGACAAAGTATCCGCATACCTGCGCTATATTGATGCCAATGGTAACCCTGCAAACACTTACCCTGCAAACCCCAATGGATCCCCAGGGGGGCTAACCGCATTCACCAATCATGATGGTCGCTTTAATATCATGATGCCACACCCTGAGCGACTGTTTAGGAATTGTCAGTTTTCATATTATCCAGAACGCCAACATGAAGAAGGCGCATGGCTTCGCATGTTCCAAAATGCACGGGTTTGGTTGAATTAGATTAAACTCAAAAAGTCATAAACTATTGATATATCAATATCATCTCATATTTTATGTTGCATTGGCTGCAAGGTTTTAGGCGATTTTTCTGCAAAATGCTTGCACATGATTTGAGGTTTGTAGCATTGATGCTATAGGATTAGGATAGGAAGTGAGGCTTTAGCCTCGCCTTCATTTAGGCAAAAGCGACGCCTGAGCAAGCACCTTGGAGGGTAGCCTTGCTTCCTATAAAAAAATAATCTCAACCAAGCATGTGCAAACCCTTTGCGTCAGATCAAATAGCCCCCGTTGCTCTTCATACACTTAAAAGCATGGCATGATTTCAATATATCAACAGCTTACGACTTGATATAAAACTGCAACTTAATATCTGCCAACTCAATAATATCACCATCCTTGAGAACACGCGGATGGTCTGCAATAGACTCTCCATTAACTTTGGTTTTACTCATGCCTTCAAGGTGCGTAATATGATACCCTGTAGGGCGCCGCGTAAATACAGCAGCTTGCTTGCCAACCAGCAAACCTGGTACCCTAATTTTACAGTTTTTGCCTTTACCCATACTGGTTAGCGAAGCCTTAAGCTCTACACTTTTACCCATTAAAGGACCTGATAAATACTGAACACCACCCAATACCATTTCAGGCTTTGCAGTAGCACTCGCACCCCCCTTTTCCAACAACTCCTCACGCGCTGATGAACTGATAATCATGGTTTTGTCCATCTCACCCTCTTCAGCTTCTACTTGCTTCTGACCCGCTTCAGGGCATGAAAAGGTCAAAGTATGCTTACCCACTGTAACAACATCACCATGACTTAAAACATGCTTGGTCACACCCTTACCATTGACTTGTGTACCATTGGTGCTTCCGAGATCTTCTAGAATAACTTTATTGCCAATTTTTAATATACGCGCATGGCGACCGCTGACAGCAAGGTTGTCAATATGAATGGTGTTGCCTTCCTTGCGCCCAATGGTTGTCTCTTCTTGGGTTAGTTCATATTCAGCTATCACTGTATCTTTGAACTTCAAAATAAGTTTACAACTCATTCTATTTACCTCCAAACAAGCGTGAGAAGAAGCCTTTACGCCTAGAAAAAGCACCGTTCACTCGTATCAGTATTACAGATATATTATCTGGTCCGCCAGCATCATTTGCCAAGCCTATCAAGGCTTGCGCACATTTCTTAAAGTCTTTGCTATGTTCAATCAAGGTCAAACGAATCGCCTCATCTGGCACTACATCCGTCAACCCATCTGAGCACATCATATAAATATCACCCACCAGAGCGATATCTTCCACAACATCAGCTTCAACATCTTGCTCAACACCCAATGCCCGTGTCACCAGATTCTTAATCGATGAATTGCGAGCATCTTCCGCTGTGAGCAAACCTCTTCGTACCTGCTCCTGAATCAAGGAATGGTCTTCCGTAATATGTGACAAATACTCATTGCGCAATAAGTACATACGCGAGTCACCCACATGTGTGACAGCCACCCTATCTCCATAAAACACTGCTGTAACCAATGTTGTCCCCATACCTGAACACTCAGGGTTTGCTTGCGCAGCTTCAATAATCGCATTGTTGGCTGTCACTACTGCATGGCGCGCTATCAGAGCCTCTTTGGAAAATCCTGTCTCATCATCAATTTCACCAACACCAATATGTTTAAGCTCATCTTTAACCAAGCGCATCACCAAATCCACAGCCATTGCGCTGGCAACTTCGCCCGCATTGTGACCACCCATGCCATCAGCAAGAACTGCTATACCATGTGATACATCTATGCCAACACAATCTTCATTGTGGTCTCGTTTCACACCCACATCTGTGACAGCAATCATCTCTAATGCGCTCATTGCTTACCTTCCTTTGCAGACATAACTTTCAAGCTGGCAATAATTCCGCGAACCACTGCGGCACCATTGGGCAACCGCTTCTCAACATCCTTAACCAGCATAGCATCAATCAGCTTGCTCACCTCTTCAGGCAAGCTGGGGTCATACTCGCGTATATCAGGGTGTGGCTCATTAGCAATTTGGAACAACAGTGTTGCCATAGAATCTCCCTTAAATGGGCGTACACCCACCAGCATTTCATAAAGCATCACACCCAAAGAAAAAATATCCGAACGACCATCAACATGTTTACCTGATAACTGTTCTGGCGACATATAGGATGGTGTCCCTAAAACCACGCCTGTTTTGGTTTTGCTTGAAGCTGTAATTCGCGCAATACCAAAGTCGGTCACCTTAATGGTTTTATTCTTCAGCAACATAATATTTGCAGGCTTGATGTCTCTATGCACCACATGCTGCTGACTTGCATAATGCAAGGCTTCAGCAACTTTGCCTACAATTTTAAGTGTCGCCATTGGTGGCAACAACTTTCCTTTTTTGGTATAAGGTGCTAAATCTGTACCATCCAAATATTCCATGGCTATATATGCCAGATCATGCTCTTCGCCAGCATCATACATGGTTACAATATTGGGGTGATTCAACATACCCGCTGTCTCAGCTTCACGGAAAAACCTGTCTTTAACCTCTTGTAGCTCATCACCCTCAAACTCTTGGGAAAGCGCCATGGTTTTGATGGCAACCTCACGGTTGATTGTGGGGTCGCGCCCAAGATAAACCACACCCATTGCTCCTTTGCCAAGCTCTTTGATGATTTCATAGCGGCCCAGCGTGGGCTTCGTGCTACCTGTGAGCAAGAGTGTTCCCATGCCGCCACCAGCGCTGCCAAACACCATAGACTCTCCAGCATCTTTAGCACGCTGCATACGCTGCTCAACATCTTTGAACTTCGGGTTGGCTTCCATGATATATTCATAGACTGCCGTTGCCTTGTTGAATTGACGCTTGCGCTCGAAATCAAGAGCCAGCGTATATAAGCCTTCAAGAATATCACCTGTTGGCGGGCATTTACGGAATTTATCAAATGCCATATCCAGCATACCCTGGCTTTGAAAAGAAAGCGCTAACATTTTATTCGTTTCAGCAGATTCAGAAGATATTTTTTCTCTATCTTCTTCACTAGCAAAGAAGTGTTTGGTTGTCAAAACCACATGGCCAACCAACAACAAACTTGCCGCACCCATCACCTGCACCCACAAGCCACTGTCAACAATCAATATAAACCCAGTACCTACAATCAGGATAAGCAGAAGCAGTGAAACAACCGTAGAAACAACTGCGCTTAAGCGTGGAAGCAGAAGTACAAGGTATAAGCCAACCAATATAAACAAACCAAGCTCTGCCATACTCGCCCATTCAGGCGAACTAATAAAGCCTTCGTTGAGGATGCTTTCAATAACATTGGCATGGTAATCAATCGCAGGCATCGCACTGGATACCGGTGTCAAATATGTGCTTCCAATACCTGTTGCTGTTACCCCAATCAATACGATTTTATCTTTGAACAAGTGGAGAGGAATCTTGCCTGACTGTACATCATAAAAAGGAAAGTGTGTAAAACTATTGGATACATCACCAGAGCTTCCCGCATAAAACTTGGGAAATATCTTCATTTGTCTGTCTGTAGTAATAGTCAGCGCACCAAGCTCCACACTCGATCCAATATTGATGCGGATGTCATCCATGGTTAAATTCAAATCATGTGCGATCATCGCTAACGACATCGACGGGTAAAACTGCCCATAGTATTCAACAATGAGAGGCTCTGAGCGTAAAACACCATCTTCACTGGGTGACACATTAAGATATCCCATGCCTGCAGAAGCCATTGCCAACTCATCAAAAGGGTATGATATGTGAATTGCGCTCAACGGTGGGGCTGTACTATCCACTTCCCCAATATTATTGATACTCATACGCTCAACATAATCAGGCAGCTTGGCATCAGGGCGCCCCAATGGCTCACCTGCTTCATAAAACATGGGCATAAACACATTGCCCGCCTCGAAAGTTGCTTGGGTTAAACGCATATCACCATTAGTGGTCAGCATTTCCGCTGCAATAGCATCAGCCTCAGCAAACTTCTTGTCTGCTTCGACAATTTTTTGTTCTGCAATTTCTGAATTGCCCTGAGCATTCAACGCTTCTGCTTCAGCCAACAGCTTTTCTCCTTGCTCTTGAAGCAGATTCAGAAGCTGCTCGGCTGAGCTTGTATCCTGACCCGACTCTTTCTCGCTGTAAAATATATCAACACCTATAAGCCTGGCACCAGATTGACTCAATTGCGTAATCATATCTGCCATGATACTTCGTGGCCAAGGCCAACGCCCAATCAACTCAATGGAAGCATCATCAATATCAAGAATAACAATTCTATCACTTGCTGGATCAACACCACTGGATACGCCAGCATCATACATGGCAAACTCCAAGTTCTTAAGCAGTGATGAACCACTCATATACGCAAAAAGAAAAAGCAGTGTTAACACTAAACTCAAAAACCAATCTGCTTTCCAAAAACTTTTGATCACAATCCCAACCCTCTTGACATTAACAGTACTTGGCGTACCAAGTGCCTACAATAGCCTAAAAATGAAACTAAGCCAAATCCTCCCGCTTTTTCAACCGACCTATTTTCGCCAAAACTCAGGGATTAACAGCACAAAAAATGTGAAAATTTCCAATCGGCCTAAAATCATGCCAAACATCAACACAACTTTTGCCATATCTGGTAGCGAGGCATAAGTGGATGCTGGGCCTACATCACCAAACCCTGGACCTGTATTGGTAATGGCCGCTGCCGCGGCAGATATTGCTGTCATCATATCCACACCAGTCATAGCAACCAGTCCGGCAATCACAGCAAAGCATACCATATATAACACAAAAAATCCCCATAATGCCTGTACAACAGGTCCCTGTACACTGTGTTTACCAATTTTAACATGGATAACCGCATGCGGGTGAATGAGCCTTCTAACTTCACGCATACCTTGACGAAACAACAATAAGACGCGAACAACTTTCATGCCTCCACCGGTAGAGCCAGCACATGCGCCCACAAACATGGCCATGAGCAGTAACATCGTAGCCCCTGGCGGCCACATGGCATAATCACTGACAGCAAAGCCTGTTGTCGTCGCAACTGCGACCGTATTGAATATCACTTCATCCCATGTGCCTTGACCTGAAATAAAAGTGATCATTCCAACCAAAAAAATCAATATGAACAACCACTTAATATAGGTTATAAACTCTTCATCACGCCAATAGGTTGATATGGTGAACCCCTTGCGAAGCGCAACAAAATGCAGTGTGAAATTAATCCCCGCAACTAACATAAACACAACAATCAAACCACGAATGAGCAAGGAGTCATAATGCCCAATACTGGCGTCATGGGTAGAAAAACCACCAATAGCTACCGTAGTCATGGCATGGTTAATTGCTTCAAACAAGCCCATACCTGCAAGCCAAAGCGCAACACCCGTGACAACAGTAATACCAAGGTATATAAACCATAAAACTTTAGCTGTTTCTGTTACCCGTGAAGTTAGCTTATCTTTCACTGGTCCAGGTGTTTCTGCACGAAAAAGCTGCATACCACCCACACCTAAAAGTGGCATTACGGCTACTGCTAACACAATAATACCCATGCCACCAAGCCATTCTTGCATCGAACGCCAAAACAAAATGGCACGCGGCATATTATCTAGCCCCGTTAAAATGGTTGCCCCCGTTGTGGTCAAACCTGATGTGGACTCAAACAAGGCATCAATCAGTGAAGCCGTCACTCCCGTAGTTAAAAAAGGCGCAGAACCAAGCAGTGAAAGCACAACCCAGGCTAAGGCTACAATAAGAAAACCATCCTTATGGCTGAGTTGTGAAGGCGCTTCACCTGCCCAAGTCATCAGCGCCACACCAAATATCGCAACCAGCAAACCTGCCAATACAAACTCGCCAGCATGACCCGATTGATAATACAACGCAACCAACGCAGGCACAAACATGCCCACAGCAAACAGCACAATTAATGCGCCCAGTGTCCAAACAACGCCTTTAATATGCACAGAGTAAAAGAATCACCCTAAAAAAACTCGAGCCGTACTTCAAACAAGGCTTCAATCTCACGAATCGACTCAGCGCGTGATACCAATACAACATGGTCATTGGCAATGATTTGCGTATCCCCATCTGGGATAATGACTTCCTCTCCCCGTACAATCGCACCAATCACCGTTTCTTTCGGTAACTTCAACGCCTTTAATGGCGCATCCAGTACTGAAGCTGTTTCCAAGGCTTCTGCCTCAATCACTTCCAAACTTCCATCACCCAAAGGTGACATCCCTAAAATACGACCTTTGCGAACATGGCGCAAAATGGATGCCGCAGTCGTAAAGCGTGGGGAAACAATCACATCCAAACCAATTTCCCGAACCAAATCAGAGTATATGGATCGGTTGACCAAAGTCACAACATGCGGAACCTTATATTTGCGCGCAATCAAGCTGCTGAGAATATTGGTTTCATCATCATTGGTCAGCGCCAAGAAATCATCCATACTAGCAATGGCTTCTTCTTCAAGCAGGTCTCTATCCAAAGCATCGCCATGCAGCACAACAGTCGATGATAAGTGATCAGCAATCCATGAGGCACGCTCTTCATTGTGTTCAACCATTTTAATGGCAACACCCATCTTCTCCAGCGCTTGCGCCACAGCAAAGCCCACATTCCCGCCGCCAACAAGCATCACATGACGCTGCACTTTGTTTTGCCTTTTGTACCCTTCCAGCAACTCAACCACATCTTCCACCTGAGTGCTGCTCACTGCCAAATACACACTATCGCCAGCAAGCAATACAGTGTCTGAAGTCGGCACTTTCCATTTGCGATTATGCTCATGAGCAACCACATAAACACGCCTTCCACCCATCACTTCAGCAATTTCTTCAAGTGCCAAACCTGCCAATAAGCTTTTCGGGCGAATCATCATACCAAGCAATTGAACCTTATCATCAGCAAAACCCTGTGCATCCATAGCTGATGCCACCTGGTAGCGTTTGACAATGGCTTTTGCAGCTTCATGTTCTGGTGAAATGATAAGGTCAATTGGCAACTCATCCCGCCCAAAGAGTTTTGCATTGTTTGCAAAATCAGGCTCACGGATACGCGCCATTTTCATGGTCACCTTAAACAAGGAGTGTGCCACCTGGCAGGCAAGCATATTGGTTTCATCACTTGCTGTTGCTGCAATCAACAAGTCAGCATTTTCTGCGCCCGCGCTTTCCAAAACAGATGGGTGAGCCGCATTACCTAAAACAGTTCGTACATCCATTGTGTCAGAAACGCGCTGAATTCTCTCTTTATCCGAGTCAACCACGGCAACATTATGCCCCTCTGCCGCCAATCGTAATGCAATGTGAAAGCCAACCTCACCCGCGCCCAAAACAAGAACATTCATGACTGATTTGGTGTTAATCCATGTGATTTGATTTTTCGGTGCAATTGACTTCGCTCCATACCAATATCTGCAGCTGTTCTACTGATATTCCAATTATTTTTATTCAAATGATGTAAGATATAGCTTCGCTCAAACTGCTTTCGTGCATCATGAAAGCCATCTTGCAACACCTTGTCATCTGGCACCGCGGAAAAGGAAGCCATGGGCTTGATGTTTGTATCTAGGGGCAGCATGGTCTCCAGCGTAAACATTTGACCTGGCGCCAACAAGTGACACCGTTCCACATAATTCCTTAATTCTCGCACATTGCCAGGCCAACTGTATGCTTGAAGCACCTGAATCACTTCCGGGGTAAACCGTACGGGGCTACCACCAAGCTGCGCAACCTGCTCATCCACCAGCATATCCAGCAACTGTGGAATATCTTGCGCTCTTGCTTGCAGGTTGGGTAAAGCCAGCACCTCAACTTGAAACTGTGAAAACATTGCTTTTAGTATTGGGGACTTTTGCATCAGCTCTGCCTTGCCAAACCTTGAAGCAAAAAGTATACGCACATCACATGCCGTAAAACTTGGATTACCCAATCGCTTCAGCCTGTGCTCTTGCATCACTTGGTATATTTTTTTCTGAACAGGTATTGGAATATCAGCAACTTCTTCGATATATAATGTGCCTTGATGCGCTGCTTCTAAGCGTCCTCTTGTTGCCTGAAGCGCGCCTAGAAAGGCTCCCCGCTCATAACCAAACAGCGTTGCTTCAATCTCTTGCTCACTTAAGCCTAATGCCTTAAAACGAACAAAAGTTGCCTGAGCGCGTGAAGATTGATCATGAAGTATGCGTGCCGCAATGGATTTACCGACACCATGCTCACCCAACAGCAATACATGTTGCCGTGTATGTTTAAGCTTATCCAACTTCTTACGCACTGCGACTACAGCCCTGCTCGTACCAACCAACTGAGGAGAAACCTTTTTGGAGGCAACCTTCAAATCTTCATTTTCAATCTCAAGCTTTCTTTTTTCAACAGCGTTACGCAATGTTATCAATAATTTATCCAAGGAAAATGGTTTTTCAATAAAATCAAAAGCTCCCTGCTTGGTCGCCTTGACTGCCGTGTCAATCGTAGCGTGTCCCGACATCATAATAACTGGCACATCAGCATTGATTTGTTTCAACCGCATCATCGTTTCCAACCCATCAATACCTGGCATCCAAATATCTAAAAATACACAATCCGCGGGACTTTTACGAAACCTCGCCACAGCTTCTTCCCCCGAAGCTGCTGTATGCACCAAGTAACCCTCATCCTCAAACAGACCACTTAAAGACTCACGAATAGGCTGCTCATCATCAACTACCAGGATTTGAATCGTCAAGTTCCCCTCCCTTGGTACGCAATTTCACATTCGGAAGCCATATACAAAAGCGTGTTGGCGATGATGCGGAAAGCAATTGCAATTGTCCATGATGCTCTTCTGAAATCCGTTGCGCAATAGCCAACCCCAGCCCACTTCCCTCTGCTTTGGTTGAAAAATAAGGCTCAAATATATGTTCCTTAATATTTTCATCAATTCCAGCACCATCATCTTGAACATAAAACCTAATTTGCTCATCTGTCATTTCAACATATACGCGAACATGCGCCTTGGTTGCCAATGCATTATCAATCAAGTTAATCAAAACCTGACGAATTTGATCAGGGTCGCAATACACCTCCCCCCTGGGCATGCCCTCAAAGGTTAATTGGGAGTAAGGGCTATACAACTCCTCTAACTCTTGAAGTAAACTTGCTATGGAAACAAGCTCCATCTTCGGCTTGGGCAGTGTCGCAAGGTTTGAAAAATCTGCCAGCAACCGTTGCAGTCGCTCCACTTGGTTAATCACCGCATCCGTGCAAGTATCAAAGACTCTAACATCATCAACTTGCTCTCGAAACCTCCGTTTGACACGCTCCGTAGAAAGTTTAATCGGGGTAAGTGGATTTTTGATTTCATGTGCCAACCTTTGTGCCACTTCTGCCCATGCTCTATGCCTCTGAGCCTCCGCTAGTTGAGTAATATCATCAAATACAAGCAGCCAGCCAGAAAACACATCATCTTCACTCCCCAGCAAAGTCCCTCTAGCTAAAATTTTAACGCTTTGTAAATGATGTGTAATCACCAGCTCTTGTTGCAAATCATCCAATGCTTGCGTTTGCAAAGTTTCAAAAAAAGAAAGAACAGGCTTAAGGTGAGCCTCAGAAAAATCATAAATCGATGTTTTATCACCCTTGTGTTCAGACAGCATCAACAATGCTTTACATGTCTCATTCATCAGGCGAATATCACCAGATGCGTCCAGCAAAATAACACCACTATACAAGTTTGCCAAAAGGTTTTCCAAAACATACTGGCGTTGCCTGCTGCTGACTAAAGCGTTGGTCAGTTCATGTTGGGTTGCCGTGAGTGTATCCATATTATATTTTAACTGGGCAATCATGCTGTTAAACGAGGCTGCTAAAGATGCCAGTTCATCCTTGCTATCCACCGCCACCAAGACATCGAAATTGCCCGACTTGACTTTCTCCAATGCTGTTGCCAGCTCTTCGACTGGTGCAGTCAACCTGCGGGCAAAAACAAGTGCTAACATACCAGCCACACAAACAATCAAGGTCATGGCAATCATTAATGTGTGCATAAATGTTTTTTGAATGCCCTGCCTGTGTCTATCCAGTTCACGGTATGAGCGATAATCCGCCTCAATACTACGCGCGCTGCTGATAATCTCTGATGGTAGCTTCACTTCCGCACGCAAAATCCCTATAAGCCTACGCTGTGAATACAATGGAAGGTAGCCCACAACATATTCACCGTCTTCTCTTGCCCAGTGGTCAACCGTGTAGCGACCCAATGCTATACTTAAGCGACCTGCGCTGGTAATGGGTTTTGTTTCCATGCTTTGTAGCGCATCAGCATGTTCGGGCTGCTTATGAACGGAGGCAATCAAGCGCTCTGATGCATCAAATAGCTCAAGCCTATCCCAGTCATACTTATGCAGTAGCTTTTCCATATACTGATTGAGCACCAAAGCTCCCCATGGTGTTACCTCTAAAGCAGGAAAGTTATCATCACGAATCACCTGTTTCAGGGAGTGCTCCATATCAGCTTCGATATCAGCATAAAAACCTTGGGCAAGGCTCATCGCTTTATCCAACAAGTTATCCACGCGCACATCAAACCAAACATCCAAACCCTTGGTTATCACTTGATTTGCGGTAATTTGCAGAATGGTTGAAGGAACAAGCACCATCAGCACCATGATAGTGACCAGCTTGGTTCTTAAATGAAGACCAACACTTGTTCCTTTGGAAACAAAGTTACGAATGCCAAAAACAAAAGCCGCAAGCGCAAGCGCAAGCAGCAAGCCCACATTAACCCAATTGAGATAAGAAGATCCAAAATAATCATGCGTCGGCCAAACATAGTACATGAGCACAGAAAGGAACAAAACAACCACAAATGGCAAAAAGCGAACCCATTGCGTTAACCACTGTATATCGCCAACCATAAAGTTTTCTCTATTCATCTATACGCTGCTGTTTTGTCGCATCAATGTGTAAGGGAACACTTCCCATATCAAAACCAGCATTTGAAAAAAGAGACAGCCAGCTTTCATGTTCACCTTCACCCTCATAGATAAACAGATGCACATCCAGTGTGTAAGTATTGGATGGCTCCAAAACAGATACATCAACCACGGCAATATGTCGCATATTCGTTAAAAAATGCATGGCTTCGTGTGCATCGTTGGTATGTTTGATAACGCCACCGCTTAAATCACGGAGCAACCAGCGCTGTGTAACCAAGTCGGGAATCACTTGCCTACCCAAACGCACTCGAGCAACCTCTTTGTCCAACCAATACTTCCGCTGCTCCAACACATCAAACTGCCAAAATACAGTCATGGGTGATCCAGAGCCAATCACCTTCAAAATATACGCTTCTTGTTCAAATGATTGAACATCACAAAAAACAACACCATCTTCAATATGAACATGTGTTTCTTCCATGGTCTCTTCAGCCCAAACATGGGTCAAAAGCATAAAAACCACATAAAAAGCAATCATCACCTTAAGCATCTCCGATACTTTAGATGGGTTCAAAGTGTAGGGCAACCTAGGGTGCGACAATCATGGCGATTTGGCGTCCTGTTTTGCCACAGTCTCGCCGATAAGAAAAGTATGCGGGCTGAGAACTACAAACCGTACATGTCTTGGATACTTCAATTTGTTGTATGGAAAAACCCTGACGCAATAACTGAGACATATTCACTTTTGCCAGATCAGCAAACCATTTCCCTTCGCGCAACAACAAGGCCTTGCCCTTGCTGGCATGATGAAGTAGCCCACCTACTTCAAGGCTAACCTCAAAACAACATTCACCAATATGCGGACCAAAGCTTGCAAGCATATTGTCCACATGTGCACCTTTGGCAAGCATGGCATGAACGGCAACAACCACGACATGAGCAACACTACCCCGCCAGCCAGCATGAACCGCTGCCACAATACCCTGTTGCACATCTGCCAACAAAATAGGCAAACAATCTGCGGTTCGAACCCCTACTGCTGTTGCTGTGTTACTTGCCAGAAGAATATCAGCTTGAGCTTGATGATATTGTGCGGCACCATCACAATATAACACCTCCACCCCATGCGCCTGTGCTGCTTGATGCGGTCTGGGCATTTGTGCGGCTTGACAAAGCAATGCCATGTTTTTCTCAACATATTCAGGCTTGTCACCTAGGTTACAACCTATATTTAAGCTTGCAAATGTACCCTTGCTTACACCCCCATGTTTATCGCTAAACACAGCCTGAATACCATATTGAGCCATGAGTTGTGATCTGTAAAACATCAACTCAAGGCTCGCAACGCAATATCAAGCTTTTGCAACTCATCAGGTAGCGGCGCGCGGCACAATATAGGCTCACCCGTAACAGGATGCTTAAATGCTAAAACCTCAGCATGTAGCGCCTGCCGATTAAGCTGCTTTAGCCTTGTATATGCAGGCTCCGGAACCTGTTTGCTTGGGTTAAACTTGCGTCCATACACAGGATCGGCCAATACAGGTACTTGCTCATAACTTAGATGTACGCGGATTTGATGTGTGCGCCCTGTATGTAAAGTTAAGCGAATACGGCAGAAATTTTGGTGATACCTTTTTTCCAACCTGGCATCCGTCACTGCCATTTTTCCATGCGGATTTACAGCCATTTTTTGCCGATGGTGCGGGTGTCTCCCAATTGGCAATGCAATCCTTTTTTTTGCCCAACATGGGGAGCCCCGACACCATGCTATATACTCACGGCGTAAGTCATGATGCGCAAACAACTTGGACAACCCAAGGTGTGCAGTTTCCGTTTTTGCGACCACCAGGCTACCTGATGTATCTTTATCAAGACGATGAACAATACCTGGTCGCTCTACACCATTGATGCCAGGCAATGTTTCACAATGGTAAAGCAGCGCATGCACCAGTGTGCCTGAATCATGCCCGTGTGAAGGGTGAACCACCATACCCGCAGGCTTATTGACCACAATCAAGTGCTCATCCTCAAACAAAATATCCAAATCAATACACTCAGGCTCCAAACGCAAGGGTTGTGCTTGTGGAATAAGCATATGGTAAACATCACCCACAGCCACTTTTAATGAGCGTTTTAATATGGTGCCTTGCGCCCCTTCCTTCCAAATATTGCCTTCCGACAAAAGCTGTTGCACCCTGGCGCGTGTTAATCCAGACAGGGTAGCCAATACTTGGTCAATACGCTGACCATGCTGTTGCTCAGCGATTTCCCAAAGATATCTATCTTGCTTATTCATATCACAACTTGAGATGCAGACCGCTATCTCGCAGCCTGTACCTCTTGCGCTTTTCTCAGTGGAGACATAGCTTCTTAATCTGCCGTAGCCTCTTTAGCTTTAGACGGGCGGCGACGGCGACGGCGACGGCGCTTCTGCCCTTCTTCACTATGATGGCTCCCTTCAACATTGGCTTTGGTATGAGGTTGATGGTTACTTAAGTTACCTTGTTGCGCAGGCTTACGCTTGCGCTTGCGCTGCTGCGGACGTTTCTGAAGCGCTTTTGGCGCCTCTTTCTTGGTCAACAAAGACTCAAGCAGTGTCTGAAACCAACCTTTCTTTTTGCGTGTCGGCAACACTTTAGGGATGCCAACCACTGGCTTCATTTGCTTTAATTTGCGTGCAACACGCTGCGGTTTTTTGCCTTTAAGCGTATCTTCCAAAACTTCCAAGCGACTTTGATTATCGTCTTTCCAGTGCCTTTCAATACGGTAGTGAGGCACATCCAAATCAGCACGAATACTAAGCTCAATTTGCACATCATACATCTCTTCGATGCGCGCAATATTATCGCGCTTATTGTTCATCAAATATTCACCTGTATCGGATGGCACTTGTACCACCAGCTTAGGCCGCTTGCCCTTCTCCGCCAAATCCTCCATACGGGTTAATATTTGCAATGCCATGGATTCAACCGTCAAAATAGTGCCCCGACCTTCACAACGCGGACATATTTCTGTTGTGGTTTCGCGCACAGATGGATGCAAGCGCTGCCGCGACATCTCTAACAAACCAAACCGGGAAATCCGCGCAAACTGAACCCTAGCCTTGTCCGCAGCCGTCGCGTTTCTCAACTCCTCTTCAACCAACTGCCCATGCTTACGGTTTGCCATATCAATAAAATCCACAACCACCAATCCACCAATATCTCGAATACGCAATTGGCGTGCAATTTCCCGTGCTGCTTCAAGATTAGTGTCCAGAGCTGTATCATCAATGTGTTTGCGCCCCGTAGAGCGTGAGGAGTTCACATCCACTGCAGTTAAAGCCTCAGTCGGATCAAAAACAATAGACCCACCCGAAGGTAAGCGAACTTCACGCTCGTGAATCAGCTCACACTGCTCCTCAATGCCATAATGTCGAAACAAGGGCTTCTTGCCGCGATAAAGCTTCACCAGCTTTTCCTTGCCAGGAAGAACAGCATGAACAAAGTTCTTGGTTCGTGTATAAACCTCATGATTATCAACCCAGATTTCCTGAATATCATCACTAAAGTGGTCACGAATAGCGCGTGTTGCCATATCCCCTTCAAGATAAATCAAAGCTGGCGCATCTGTTGACCCACCCTTGATACGAATCTCGTCCCACAAGCGCATTAAGTATGAGTAGTCACGCTCCAATGCTTCAAGCTTCTGATCTCTGCCAGCCGTACGCACAATCAAGCCCATATGCTCTGGCACATTCAATTGTGCAAGAATGGCTTTGAGTGATTTGCGAACATCATCAGGCAATTTACGAGAAATACCGCCGCGTGCTGTATTGGGGCTAAGCACCAAATAACGCCCTGCCAACGATATGTATGTGGTCATCGCGGCACCTTTATTGCCCCGTTCCTCCTTCACCACCTGCACCAAAATCTTTTGCTTGGCTTCAAGCACATCTTGAATACTCACATTGCGCGGATCCTGGCTCTTATCCACACCATCCTTCCAGTAATCAGGATGGATTTCACTCAGCGGCAAAAAACCCTGACGCAATGCACCATATTCGACAAAGGCAGCCTGCAAACTGGCCTCAACTTTCGTGATGGTGGCTTGATAGATATTGCCTTTAGTAAGAACCTTATTGGTCGACTCAATATCCAACTCTTGCAAGAAGTCGTCTTCAACAATTGCAACGCGACTTTCTTCCTCGTGTGAGGCGTTGATAAGCATCAACTTTTTCATAGCGGATCCTTTACCGCTGACAGTTATAAACCAGTAAAATAAGCTTGAATATACCAAACCATTTCTATGTTAAACTATTGTGCTCACGAAACAACTGCAAACACAACAATCATCAATCCAATCTATTCACACCGTCAGACGGCTTCTCTTTATTTTCTTTCTCTTGTACAAAGCTCGACACGGTGTTGACTATGGTGAGCCCTCATCAATAAACCGACCCACTCTCCGAAAAAACATCTGGTAAAATGAAGGACTAACTTCTCTTTGCCTGCTTCACAAAGTTCTTTCACCAGATTCATTGCGATCCATGCACTCGCAAACATCGCCACACACGCGGAACACATGTACAATTGCCGCCATTCAAGCAAACGGGGGGTATTTTGGCAAGTTCTGAAGATTATACAAAGCAGCAAGCCTTTATTTTTATTAGCGAAAATGAAAACAACAGCCGTATAGACCGTGTTCTTTGTCGTATATTAGGGCAAGATAAGCGCAACCTCATCTTACGCTTGATTCGCAAGCGCAATGTTCGTGTTAACGGTAAGCGTGTTAAGCCTGAGTTTCGTGTGCACACTGGTGATAAAGTTTTTTTACCCGCAAGCCTAAGGCCTGAAAACCAAACACAGCACCCTGTCAAAAAAACACCACACCCCATACAAAACCTTGATATTATCCATGAAGATGATGACTTGATACTTATCAACAAAACAGCAGGCATGGTGGTGCATGGTGGTAGCGGGCATGACACAGGCTTAATTGAGCGACTTAAAAACCAACTGAACTTACCAGATCTTAGGCTTGCGCATCGGCTAGATAAAGACACCAGTGGCTGCTTGCTTTTAGCAAAAAACCTTGGCACTTTAAGAAGTTTAAGCGAGCAGTTTCGCAACCATGACGCACACAAAACCTACTTCGCATGGGTGGCAGGCCACCCCTACCCCTACGCAGGGCGTTTACGATCCAAGCTCATCAAAGGTGTCACCCAAAATGGCGAGCGCATGGTTATCAACCACAAGGAAGGACAAGAGGCTGTCACGGATTTACAAACCATCCTGTTGTGTAAGTACCACCAACAAACCTTCAGCCTTGTCGCACTACATCCCCACCATGGGCGAACACACCAACTTCGTGTACAATTGCAACATGAAGGTCATGCGATACTGGGTGATCCCAAATATGCCACAAAAGAAGACTTGAAGTTTTATCGATCTTTTGGTGGAAAGGGGCTTGCCCTACATGCTTGGCGACTTCGCTTTACCCACCCAAAAACAGGTAAAAAAGTAGACTTTCGTGCGCCCTGGCCTAAACGCTGGGCACACTTTAATCCATATTTAGCGTAGTTCTGACCTACTTTTTATCCTTGGCCTCATTCACACGAAGCTTGCGCCCTGCAAAATCTTCCCCATTCAATGCAAGTGCTGCTTTTACATCATCCGCAGAACCCATTTCCACAAAACCATATCCCTTAGGGCGACGATTAGGACCTCCCCGCACCAATCGGACAGACACAACCGTTCCGTATGCCTCAAACAAGCGCTGCACTTCTTCCTCACGCGCCCTAAATGGAATATTACCCACATACAAAACATTTGTATTATCATGTTTTACTTTAGAAACAGCATGTGATGAACTAGAAACAGCATGTGATGAACGACCACCAAACACCCAAGCGCCCAGCAAAAAGCCTGCAACCAAACCTGATGCCAACACTGAACCCGCAGGAACCTCCTGATTCAAACCAACCATAGGACCCACAAAATAACCCACTAAACCTAAGGCAATAGCCATAGCTATACCTTTACCTACACAATGCATATTCATTATAACACTCCAAAAAGGGATACAACCCTGAAAAAAAATATCGCCGCAACCTGCCAAAAAAAAATAAAGTCTCAATAGTGGCATCCGTTTTGCTTAAGGTTTTATTAAAATACTGCTGAATGAATAAAGGCTATTATCTCAATAAATAACATCCAACCCATATTGTCTTTACATGGATAAACAGAACCAGGAGGAACCAAATGCAAGGCATGACTTCAACACAACAAGCTGAAATCCAAGACTTGTTTGAAGCTGTACAAAAAGGCGATTTCACATACCGCATCCAATCTACAAACCCCTTGGCCACTCAGGCCAATAACATGATGATATGGCTGGATAACATGCAGTTCAAAGAACTGAAAGACAAGGTAAACCTTTCTATTCTAGGTTTTGAAAACACCATTCATATGGCCAAGCTACAACAAACAGCAGATAGTGTTGCCAGCCGAACTGAAACCATGGCAGCCGCAACTGAAGAAATGAGTATTACTGTACAAATGATGGCAGAACAAGCTGATAAAGTTGGGCAGCAAAGCAGTGAAACCAAACATGCCGTCAACGAAGGCACTCAAGCCATGAATCAAGTGCATGATGTTATTCATAGCACAACCGCACAAATGAATGAGGTTGCTAAAGAAGTGCGAAGGCTATCGCGGGTATCTCAAGAAATTGACCAGCTATTATCAACGATTCGTAAGATTTCTGATCAAACCAACCTGCTTGCCCTTAATGCAACAATTGAAGCTGCAAGAGCAGGCAATGCTGGGCGAGGTTTTGCTGTAGTTGCCGGTGAGGTCAAGCAACTTTCGCATCAAACCAAAGATGCGGCAGATAATATTGTTGAAAAAAGCGATAACATTCAAAAAGCAGTAGCTGCGGTTGTGCGGCAAATCGAAGACATGTGCAGCAGTATTCACCATGCCTCCAGTGTTGTTGAATCCGGGCAGCAAGCCATGCAATCCATTGTTGATGGTATGGAACAAGTCGATGATAGTGTTTATGGTATTCATCAAGCCACCAAAGACCAAACCATTGCTTCATCTGAAATTGCTGAAGGTGTTACAGCCAGCTCCAGCGACGCTCGCAATATGGGGGAGCAAGCGTCAGCCATCCTCGATCAAACGGACGCTATGGATGCCATGATCAGAAACGATTTGGCAGAGTTTGCAACATTAAAAATTACAAACGCTGTCATTCAGCTGGCAAAAAGCGATCATATGTTTTGGAAAAAACGCTTGATTGACATGATTCTCGGACGAGGCACGATTGATATTAGCGAGGTTACCGATCATCATAGCTGCCGTTTGGGAAAATGGTATGATGACCAAGGTCGCAAACAATATGGTACTCATCCTGCATTTAAGGCGCTCGAGCCACCACATGCTAAAATGCACCGTATTGCCAAGGATGCTGTGGCTTTATTCAATAATGGTGATATTGATGCGGCTATCAAAAAAGTTGATACCATTGCCGACCTCTCAGCCGAAGTCGTAGCATGCTTGGAACAATTGGAGTCTGTATCAACTCCTTATTCAAGTGTTTTAAGGTAAGCAATAATATCATCTCGTTTTTGCTTATCTTTCATCTCTGGGAGTGCGGGCATGGTTAGCTCGTACTCATTATTTTCTTTTAGCATTTTCGCATATTCATCAGTTTTTATCATCTTTTTGGGGTTCAACAAAAAATAATGCAGCCACTTGTCACTTCTCCGCTGGGAAATACCACCAAGACCAGGTCCAAGCTTATCGTTTTAGCACGCATACTACACCTCCGATTTATATGTTATAGCACACTAAAACACTTGGACACAACAAGGCGCTTTCATCATATGTTTTTCGTTTCCTATCAGAAAGACTTTAACGCATCAAGCCTCATTAAGCCACTTGATAGAACAGCCAATGGTTGGGTGCTGTGGCTGAGGTGCAGGCTGCCCCGCCACCAATGCTTCCGCCGCAGGTAAAAGCTCTTCACGCGTTACCTTACTTTCATCTTTCCAGTAATCATCAATACGCCCGTGATAATACAACTTACCCTCACTATCAAACATATAGATGTCTGGCGTACATTGCGCATCAAAAGCTTTGGCTACTTCTTGCGTCTCATCTGCAAGATATGGAAAATTAATATGCCATTCTTTTAACTTTTCCTGCATAGCCTCAATATTATCTTCTGGATAATCGGGGTGAATATTGGGGTTAATCGCAACTGTATTGATACCCATTGCCTTTAGCGTTTCCGCATGACGCACCAAGCGCGGCCAAACAGCAATGGCATACGGACAATGGTTACAGGTAAAGGCAACCAACAAACCTTTCTCACCCATTTGCTCGCGTAAAGAATGTGCAACGCCTTTAGCGTCATTCAGTGTAAAATCAGGAAGTGTAAAGTCCCCTTTGTAAATTGATGCTACCAATGCCATAAACTTTCTCCATACAATGATTAATTTAAGTCGCCAAATATGAGAGAAAGGTATAGGCAAATCAACCCTTTATCATTTGGCATCATATCTGCTTTATTAGCTTTATTATGATTCTTAACATACCAATAAACTGAAAGAGAGTTCATCATGCAAAATCATAAGGTAATCGCAGAGCTTCTGGATGACTTGGACACCCTTCGCCTTATTGTCCTCAGTAAAAGAGAGCGGGAAACAGAGCTTCGCAGCCTGTTGCGTCGCATGGTGTCTCACTTGGAAACCCTGCAGAACACACCATATATTGACCCAGACCTGTATCAGCAACTTGTAAGCATATTGTCATCATTGTTTGATGTTGAGCATGGATCTTTGCTCAAAGGACTACACCAAAATATAAAACAAAAAGAAACCCTTGCGATATTACGACAACATGGTTTATCACGAAAAGCACTGATTGATACAGCACAACAGGCTTTGCCAAGCGCACTACATACATTGCATAGCTGTTTTGACTTGCTAGGAAAACCTTTGACCAATACTGAAAGCTTATCCCATGGCTTCCAGCAACTGGAAAAGCATTTACGCACCTATTTGCAGGGCAATAACATGGTTAGACGCGAATTTAACTTGCTAATTTCCGCTTTTCAGGCGTCTGTACACGCTATGGATAGCGCACTGGAAGATATAGGTGAAAGCTCACCTGAGCTTAAAGCTGCCCAAG
>Ga0256839_1001038_pt1 | contig 34667 bp, 35 predicted proteins | sample 354166metaG_FD_185968 | JGI IMG/M metagenome (GOLD analysis project Ga0256839, IMG submission 185968) | Hydrothermal vent microbial communities from Mid Atlantic Ridge, Atlantic Ocean - 354-166 | ecosystem: Environmental > Aquatic > Marine > Hydrothermal vents | place: Atlantic Ocean: Mid...
TTTAAAAATTGGATATTATTTATCCAGCCTTTAGCTTTTCTGTTAGATCACTTGTTGACCAGCTTCTTTTAGTTAGTCCACCTGTCGGCCAATAAATACCACTCGTCACCAAGCCTCTCGCCCTTCGAAGAAAAATCCGTATACTTCGGCCCATGAGCAAAGGGAACGGATTCTCGCTAGTTGAAGTTATTGCCACGATGGCTATTGCCGCCATTGTGCTCTCTGTTGGTGTCCCCAGTTTCCAGTCGTATATTCAAAATAATCGCCAGACCACCGCCATTAATGAACTGGCTACTGCCTTGCAGCTGGCACGAAACAGTGCTGTTTCACGTCGGGTACAGGTCACTGTCTGTAAAAGTCCCGATGGCAATAATTGCGTTGTGGACGGCAATACAAGCGACTGGACACAGGGCTGGATCATTTTCGCTGACACCAACAATGACAACATCCGCGATGCGGATGAAGATATCCTTCGTGTACACGGTCCCATACAAGGTAACGTCACTATTTCCGGCGGCGGCAACACCAGCGACAGCATCTCCTTCAGCCCTAATGGGTTACTTGCCAGCCTTAACGGCACAATCACCTACTGTGACTCCCGGGGCGATAATTATGCCAGCGCCTTAGTCGTCTCCCGAACAGGACGGGTGCGCTTTGAAAACGACGGGGACAATCTCACATGTTAGTACAGACAACCTGCCACAAAGCACACACCGGCTTCACTCTCATCGAAATCCTGGTCACCATCGTCATCGTGTCCGTCGGCCTGTTGGGCCTGGCCGGACTGCAAATCAATGGCTTGCGCGCCAATATGAGTTCCGAGACACGCAGCAAAGCAACTTTGCTGGCAGGCGATATCGTAGAACGCATGCGCGCCAACCTTGCGGGCGTCGATGCCAACGCTTACCGCAACATCGTGGTCAATGCTGCAAATTGTGCCGCCCCCGAAAAACTTTGCGGTAACACCAGCACCAGTGCCGCCGTCGAATGCACCGCCCCTGAAATGGCGACCTTCGATGCCTGGGTATGGGGCTGCGGCACCGCCGATGCCGATGTCCGGAAAAGCGGGGTAACCAACCTGTTACCTGGCGGCACAGCCAGCGTGACCTGCAACGATGCCCCATGTTTACCCGGCTCGCCACATACTGTGACAGTGAGCTGGAATGAACTCAGCCCCACAGATGGCGAGGCCACGCCACAAACCATACGATTGATCGTCGTACCCTGAACCTGGGGGCACCAATATGAAAAAACCCGAATCCAAGCATCAACAACACGGTTTCACGTTAATAGAAATCATGATAGCCATCACCATTGGCCTGGTGATGCTGGCGGGCGTTCTGCAAATCAGCCAGGCCAACAAAGAGTCCAGCCGATTGCAGCGCAATATGGGCTTTGTGCAGGAAAATATGCGCATCGCCATGGAATTACTGACCCGGGATATTCGCATGGCTGGTTTTAATGGTACCCTGGCCAATTCCATTGCTGCGCCGCAGCCAGCGTTCATCAATGTAGTCGCTCCCACAGCTGATATTCCCACTGCTGCGGACGACCCTCGCTCCAGAACGGCCGATGGCGGCGCTGATAATAACGACCAGATTACCCTGGCCTACAGGTCCGATACAGACTGCCTCGGCCAAGACACTCCCGGCCTTGTTGCTGTTAATCATTATTTCATTAGCAATAACCGCCTAATGTGCCGAGGCAACATTGGCAATGCACAACCTTTGGTAGACAACGTGGAAAGCCTGCAAATCCTCTACGGTGAAAATACCGATAACGACCCGCGTTCCGCCAACCGCTATGTGCGCGCGGACCAGGTTGACAACATGGCCAACGTAGTCAGCGTGCGTATCGGCATGCGTTTTATCAGTCGTGAGCCCGTACGTTCCGCCATTGATACCAACTCTTACGCCTTGCTGGATGCGGACTCTTTCACTCCCAATGATCGCCTCCTGCGTCGGGAGATTACAACCACGATAACCCTGCGCAATAATTTGTAAAATCAGGATCATGCCATGCATACATCACACAACATAAAAACCCGGCAGCGGCAGCACGGTGCCGTACTGGTAATAAGCCTGCTCATCCTGCTGGTACTGACTCTCGTCGGTGTCAGCAGCCTGGATGGCTCGATCATGGAAGAAAAGATGGCATCTAATTCACAAATCGCCACCACCACTTTCCAGCAGGCTGAATCAGCCATACGTGAAGCGTACCTTGCGGAACTCGCTGACCCCTACGGAGCAGTGAAAAATGATCGCAGCGACGATGCCGCTGTCACTCGCGACCGGACAGTCGTCATCGATGGTGCCACCATCACCATCACCAGCACCAGCCTGCACAGATACAACCCCGATAATCCTGATGTCTATACGCCAAACAGCAGTCTTGGTTTTGCGGCACGCACCTTCGAGATTCAAGGCAGCGCCCAAGTTGGTGCTATTCGTAGCGTTAACATCCAGGGTTACCGTGTGTTAAACACAATGTCGAAACTCTGAACATGATACGCAATAACAATTAACAGAAAAAACTGGAAAATCGTTGCACTGCAACGAGGAACTTCCTGCCAAAGCACACAACCACAGGCACGCAAAATGAAAACAAGAATTAAACGCCATTTCTTCGCATTATGCACCGGTATGCTGTATGTCTTAGCCGCCGGTCACCCCGTACTGGCCGAGGACATCGAGGTACTTGTCGGCCCTGGCGGCTTGGTCCGCACGAATCCCAATGTGCTGTTTATTCTGGATTCCTCCAGTAGTATGGCTGGCGATATCGACGAGAATTCCCCACCCGCAGCAGGACAACAGTCCCGCCTGGAAATCCTGCAAGATGTGTTTGAAAACCTGATGGAAAACCCTTTTTACCAGGGAATAAATGTCGCCTTGATGCGTTTCTCTCGCGATGGTCGTGGCGGTTATTTTATCTCCCCCATGCAGGAACTGAACAACAGCACCCGGGAAGAGATTATCCGCGCATCCAGAAGACTCAGTGCCGACGGTACCACACCCTTATCCGAGACACTCTACGAAGCCGCACTTTTCTGGAAAGGAAAACGTGTTGACTATGGAGCCCGTACTGTTGATAACGCCAACGTTGCAGGTGTAGCCGATAGTAGCGGCAATTACATCAGCCCCATCAGCAACTCCGAATGTCAGAAAAACTACACCATTTTGCTCACCGATGGTGGCCCATGGCAAGACAACGAGGCCGATGAAAACATAAAAAAACTGCTCAACGTTAGAGATTGTGATGGCCCACCTAACGCAGGCCTCGCCGCTAACCCCAACCCTGGTGACGGTCGTTGTCTGGACGATGTCGCCGAATATTTGAATACCGCAGAAACAGCCGATGCACCAACAGTACAAACTTACACTATCGGTTTTCTCTCAGATCAAACGCTGTTACAACAAACAGCTACCAAAGGCGGCGGAACCTACGTTGTTGCCAATAACAAAGAAAAACTGGAAGACGCATTCACCTCCATCCTCAGCGTCATCACTAACGCCAACGACAGTTTCTCCCCGCCAGCATTAGCCGCCAATACCTTTAATGGTATTGCGCACATCAACAGGCTGTACTACACACTGTTTGAACCCGCCGCAGCGCCCAAATGGAGTGGTAATGTCAAACCCTACCAACTCAATGATGACTATCAACTCGTTGATGCGGCTACCCCCCCTCGCCCTGTTGTTAACGCAAACGGCATGTTTCTGGAAGAGTCACGCAGCTTTTGGTCTGATACCGATGATGGCGCTGAAATCGTTATCGGTGGTGCTAACAGCCGCTTACCGGACCCAGCTGACCGCAACCTGTACACCTATACAGGTGACTACGATGATGCAACAGGTCTGGTTCCCGATACACCTGAAATCAGTAAATTCAATAATGCATTGAAAAATATCGACAGTAGCAACCTAACGGCGAAAATGCTTGGCATCGGTGTCTCTGATAAGGATGATTCTGATAAGGATAAAGATAAGGATAAGGATAAAGATAAGGATAAAGATAAGGATAAGGATAGCGAAAAAACCGATGCCGAGTTTACCCGCATACTCGACACCATCCGCAGTGCCAAAATCGGCGCCCCATTGCATTCACAGCCAGCACTGGTCACCTACGGCGGTGATAATGCGGAGAATGCTGACCTGACATTGTTTGTCGCCACCAATGATGGCTTTCTGCATGCCCTCGATGCCTCGCCCCAAAAAGAAGGTACTGTAGAGGGCGGCAAAGAACTGTTTGCCTTCATTCCCAAAGAGCTGCTGCCCAACCTGCCAAAACTGGTCAGTAACGCGGGCTCCATGGTTTACGGCCTGGATGGCAACGTCACGGTCTGGGTCGAAGACAAAGACAGGGATTCCACCATTGAAACCGGTGTAGGGGATCACGTTTATGTTTATGTCGGTATGCGCCGAGGGGGCAACAACTACTACGCACTCGATGTTACCGATCGCACTGCGCCTACGCTAAAATGGGTTATCCGGGGTGGCAAAAATGGCACACCGGGCTTTGAAGAGCTGGGGCAAAGCTGGTCCAAACCCATCTTGACCTCCATAAAGGACGGTAACAACACAAGAAAAGTGCTGATTTTTGGTGGAGGCTATGATCTGGCACAAGATAACCATTCACCGAATACTGACGACGATACTATCGGCCGCGCCATTTTCATCGTAGACGCTGAGACCGGCGAACGCCTGTGGTGGGCAGGACCAAAGGACAGCGGGGCCGATCTGGAACTGAAAAAAATGACCCACAGCATTCCCTCTGATGTACGCCTGATGGACAGCAACCGCGACGGTCACACAGATCGCTTGTATGTGGGCGATATGCGTGGACAAATCTTTCGTATTGACCTGCGCTCCGCACTCAAATCCAGTACAGGTGTATTGTTGGCCAGCCTCGGCGGCACTACCGAGGCAGACAACCGCCGTTTCTATTACCCACCAGATGTGGTCATCACCCAGCGCCGTGGTGCAACCCCCTATATTTCCATTAATATCGGATCCGGTTACCGGGCACACCCGTTAAACCCGTTGAATGATGATGGTACCGCTGCTGAACGTGTAAACGACCGTTTTTATTCACTGCGTGATCCTTACGTAATCGGTCCCATTCCCGAAGATGTCACCATTACACCCATCAGCGATGGTAGCGACGGCAATTTATTCGATGCCACTGACAGCCTGGTCACCAACAAGGATGATATCAACACTTTAGCCTCCTCCACTGGCTGGTATATCACTCTCGGCAATGGCAGTGGTGAAAAAGTGCTGGCTCCTTCCATCACCCTTAATGGCGAGGTTTTCTTCACAACGTACACGCCTCCGGCGCAAGTCGAACCAGGCAATTGTGGACCACCTCCCGGTACAGGCCGCCTCTATCGTGTCAGTCTGTTTGATGCCGCACCCATACGCACGCGCACTGAAGGTGATGCTGGCGACGCTTTGACATTAAATGATCGCTTCACGCCCATAAAGCGCCCAGGCATACCACCAGCCCCCACTGTTATGTTTCGGGAAAACAGCAGTAGTGGTAAGGTCGAAATAATCAACTGCGTCGGCACCGAATGCGAGGGAATGAGCAACCCCAACCCGATACAGGAAATCTACTGGCAAGAGGGAAACTGAAAAACAGGAAGATAACCATATAAAGTGTCAAGAGATCACTTTAAGCACGCTTGTGAACCCCACCTCGGCGATGGCGTTGGGGTTCACAACCTCAACGCTCGCCCGCGGTGTATTACTATCGGTCAACCATGATGACAACGTTGCTTTTCTACCGGGACAGTGCTCCCGGTAATGAAAACACCACATTTTCCACCTGCCCATCAGACTCCACTACCTTCGCACCAGTGAGTGTTTGTAAATGTTCAATAACATCACGCACCAGCACATCCGGCGCGGAAGCTCCTGCGGTAACACCAATATTGCTCTTTTCATCCAATACAGATAACCATTCGTCCTGAATCTGTGCCGCATCATCAATTAAATAGGCACTGGCACCCAAACGTTCTGCCAGTTCACGCAGACGATTGGAGTTGGAACTGTTGGCAGAACCTACCACGAGCACCAACTCACAACGTACTGCCAAATCCTTTACCGCATCCTGACGGTTTTGTGTGGCATAACATATGTCATCTTTTTTAGGGCCACGGATTTTCGGAAAACGTGTACGCAAGGCATCAATTACCTGCCGGGTATCATCCATCGACAAGGTCGTCTGGGTCACATAGGCCAGTGCATCGACATTGTTCACTTCCAGCTTTGCCACATCTTCGGGAGACTCCACCAGATACATGCCCTGTCCCATGTACTGCCCCAAAGTACCTTCGACTTCAGGGTGTCCGGCATGGCCGATCAGCACAACCTCTTCCAATGCCTTTTCATGACGTACAACTTCCATGTGTACTTTGGTCACCAGCGGGCACGTTGCATCAAAAATTTTCAGCTTACGTTCTGTTGCCTCTTTGCGTACAGCCTGTGAAACACCGTGCGCACTAAAAATCACTGTGCCATTATCCGGCACATGTTCAAGCTCATCGACAAAAACAGCGCCCTTGTCACGCAAACCATCCACAACAAAACGGTTATGCACGACTTCATGACGCACGTAGATCGGCGCACCAAATAAATCCAGCGCACGCTCTACAATTTCAATGGCACGATTGACACCGGCACAAAAGCCGCGCGGATTTGCTAATAAAATTTGCATCTCACCTTCTCTTTTTTAAACAAACGGGTTTCTGGATTTCGGCTTTCGCAGGAATGGCATGCTCATGTCAAAAAATAAGCGCGGACTGATGAATCCAATACATCGACCAGATGATTATTACTGCATTGCTGGGGGCTCTTCACCTCCCGTTACTTCCAGTATTTCCACTTCAAACAAAATTTCGTGTCCCGACAAAGGATGATTGAAATCCACCGTCACCCGCTCATCACTCACGTCGGTAATCATTCCCGGGTATTCTTCACCATCCGGCAATGTAAAACTCACAATCATCCCCTGTTCCAACATCATGTCTTCCGGGAAATCAGTGCGATCCATCGATTGCACATTGTCAGGGTCGGGGTAGCCATAGGCCGTTTCAGGACCAATTTTCAGACTTTGTTTATCGCCCGCCTTCAGACCAAACAAGGCCAGCTCCAGGCCTTCCACCAACGTTTCATCACCCATTACAAAATACAGCGGATCATCGCCCTGCGTGGTCTCGGCTACAGTGCCGTCCTCTAAAGAAATAGTGAAGTGCATGGACACGCCACTACCGTGATAAATAGCGACTTCATCCGTCACATCACACTCCGTTTTTTATCTTGGTTTTTTTAACACCGCCACCTTTAGTGTTATCACGCTCACCGCGAAAGCTGTCGATGATCAACAACACGGCACCCACAGAGATTGCCGAGTCAGCAATATTAAACGCAGGCCAATGTGACTGCTGATAATACACGTCAATAAAGTCCACGACATAACCCAGTGTCACACGATCCCACAAATTACCAACAGCCCCCCCCAGCACCAGAGCCAGCGCCACCGCCAGCCAGGTTTCCGTCGGTTTCAGGCGTTTAATCCAGATAGTAATGCCAATACTCACCACTAACGCAATTACACTGAAAAACCAGCGCTGCCAACCCGACTCAGACGCAAGAAAACTGAACGCTGCACCGGAGTTATGTGCCAGCGTCCAGTTAAACCCGGGGAATACCGGCACCGGTTGATATAACACCAGATAGTGTGATGCAACGGCCTTTGTGGCCAAATCCAGCGCCGCCACTAACGCGGACAACCATAACCATTTCAACATATTGTTTGAACTCGACATATTCAATGCTCAGGCAAACCGGCGTTGTTCGCCGGAACCCTCTACATTATCAACACAACGACCACACAGTTCGGGGTGCGCATTATTCGTACCCACATCTTCGCGATGGTGCCAGCAACGGGTACATTTGGCATGTGCCGAAGGTGATACTGCGATATAAAGCTCGTCACCGTTTTCAAGTGTGGCATGCGCAACACCATCGGTTTTTTCAGCGTTACGTTCCTCTTTGCGATAAACATGCGCATACGATGTGATCAATACAAAACGCAATTCATCACCCAGACTCGTCAAGCGATCATAAATGTCGCCTCCGCAATATAAATCCACTTCTGCTGCCAATGATGAGCCAATGTCACCAGCAACACGCAGGGTTTCCAGTTCTTTACTCACGGCCTCACGCACTTCCAGTATCTGCTGCCAAAAATCCAGATCCATGCTGTTATCGGCAATCTCAGGGAACGCGTACCACTGTTCCAGAAAAACAGATTCACTACGCTTGCCCGGAATAAATGGCCAAAGCTCTTCTGCGGTAAAACTCAGGATGGGTGCAAACCAGCGCACCATGCCTTCGATAATATGATACATAGCGGTCTGACAGGAGCGCCGTGCCAAACTGTCCGCCTGTGTGGTGTACTGGCGGTCTTTAATCACGTCCAGATAAAAACTGCCCAGATCGCCATTACAGAAATGATGCATTTTTTGATAAACATGATGAAAATCATAACTGTCACAGGCTTCACGAATATCTATTTGCAGTTTGGCAGCATTCGCTACAGCCCAGCGATCCAGTGCCAGCATTTCATTCGCTGCCACGCTGTGCCTGGCTGGATCAAACCCCTCCAGGTTCGCCAGCAAGAAACGCGCAGTATTGCGGATACGGCGATAAGCATCGGCAGTGCGTTTAAAGTTTTCGTCGGAAACCGTCATCTCATTGCGATAATCCACACCCGCAATCCACAGACGCAAAATATCCGCACCCAGATTATTCACCACCTTTTGCGGCGCAATCGCATTACCCATGGACTTGGACATTTTCAGCCCTTTGGTGTCGATGGTAAAACCATGAGTCAGTACGGAGCGGAACGGTGCCTTACCGGTAATCGCCACCGAGGTGAGCAAGGATGACTGAAACCAGCCGCGGTGTTGATCCGAGCCCTCCAGATACAAATCCGCCGGACGTGCCAAATCATCGCGTCGATCCAGCACGCTGGCATGAGACACCCCGGAATCAAACCACACGTCCAGCGTGTCGCTGACTTTTTGATATTCATCCGCCGCATCGCCCAATAATTCTTTTGCGTCTAACTGAAACCAGGCATCAATGCCTTTTTCTTCCACTCGCAACGCGACCTGCTCAATTAATGTTTGCGTATCGGGATGCAACTTGCCTGTTTGCTCATGCACAAATAACGGGATCGGCACCCCCCAGGTACGCTGGCGGGAGATACACCAGTCCGGGCGATTGGTAACCATGCCTTCAATACGTGCCTTGCCCCAGTCGGGCATCCAGTTTGTTTTTTCAATTTCTTTCATCGCCGCATCACGCAAGCCATTTTTAGTCATGCTGATAAACCATTGCGGTGTGGCACGGAAAATGATCGGTGTTTTATGCCGCCAGCAATGCGGATAGCTGTGACGCAATGCTTCTTCATGCACCAGCGTGCCTTTGGCTTTCAATACCTCGACCACTTGCGGGTTGGCTTTCATGACGTGCTGACCGGCAAACAATTCTGTCTCCGGTAAAAACACGCCGTTGCCACCCACGGGATTTTCCACTGGCAGGTGATACTTCATACCCACCACAAAATCCTCCTGACCATGACCAGGCGCGGTATGCACGCAGCCGGTGCCGGATTCAGTGGTGACATGATCCCCCAGAATCACCGGCACTTCGCGTGCGTAAAAAGGATGCCCCAGCTTCAGGCCTTCAAGATCAGCACCACGACAATAGGCAATCACACGATAATCACTGCGACTCCAACGTCCTATGGCATCTTTCAGTAAAGCCTCGGCGAGAATCAAACGCTCCGGCCCTTGCTCGCCTTCCGTTTGCACCACGACATAATCCAGCTCCGGATTCACTGCAACCCCTTGATTGGCCGGCAATGTCCATGGCGTCGTTGTCCAGATAACGACAGAAAGAGGGCCCTCGCCTGTGTGTTTTTTACCGTCACTGTCTTCGACATGATGAACACGCGCAAACAGCGCCAATTCATCCAGCAACGCAAAACGCACATCAATCGCCAACGAGGTTTTGTCTTCGTATTCCACTTCCGCTTCGGCCAGCGCCGAACCGCAATCAGTACACCAATGTACCGGCTTGGAGCCTTTGTGCAAATGCCCCGCATCGATGATTCTGCCAAGCGTGCGAATAATATCCGCCTCAAATTGAAAATCCATGGTCAAATACGGATTATCCCAATCACCGAAAATCCCCAGGCGTTTGAAATCCTCACGCTGGCCATCCACCTGTTTTTGCGCGTACGTGCGACAGGCCTCACGAAAAGTAGCGGCATCGACTTTTACTCCGGCCTTGCCAATCTTTTTTTCCACATTGAGCTCAATGGGCAGACCATGACAATCCCAGCCCGGCACATAAGGCGCATCAAAACCACTGAGGGTTTTGGATTTAACAATGATATCTTTCAGCACCTTGTTTACCGCATGGCCGATATGAATATCGCCATTGGCATAGGGTGGGCCATCATGCAGAATAAACGTTTCCCGGCCCCTTCCCCTCGCACGCAGTTTTTGATACAGGCCTGTTGCCTCCCATTTTTTCAACATATCCGGCTCGCGTTTGGCCAGATTACCGCGCATGGGAAAATCAGTTTGAGGCAGGTTCAGGGTAGATTTGTAGTCGTTCGACTCGCTCACGTTAAGGCATCTCTCAGTAGAATGAAGGTTGAATCAGGCAGGCTCACTAAAGAAAACCACCAAAGCGGGGTATTTTACCCGCTCACCATGGTCGGCGGCTAGCAAACACTGATGAAACCCCGCATGGTCATATCTTGTTCACATTTCCGTGCTAATCTACCCCTAATGACAAGTAAAACCTACAAAGCAAGCCGACGCCTGCTTAAACTCATCGAATACGCCGGGCTGGCCATTATTACCATCGCCACCCTCATTGCGGGAGCCCAGGAAATCCTCCGCATGGTGGCCGAAGCGAAAGTCACCCTGGCCGACCTTTTGCTGCTGTTCATTTACCTTGAAGTCGTCGCCATGGTGGCTGTGTACCTGGACTCCGGTAAATTACCGGTGCGCATGCCACTGTACATTGCCATTGTGGCTCTCGCCCGTTATCTGGCACTGGACATCAAAAACATCGACAGCTGGGAAGTCATTGCCGTCGCCGCCGCCATCCTGATATTGGCCGGGTCCGCACTGCTTATCCGTTATGGCAAATACCGCTACCCCTTCCCGGAAGGCGACCGGGACCAATACAAGGAACCCCCGGATCATAAACAGGAATAAACCTGTCAACACACCGTCTATGGCCGCGCGAAAAATGCCCGCGCCTGCCCGGCATCCCGCGTAATTTGTGCCGTTAACGCATCAAGCGAACCAAAACGCTGCTCATCTCGCAGCTTCAGTAAAAAATCCACATGCACATGATGGCCATAAATATCGCCGTCAAAATCAAACAAATGCACCTCCAGCAACGTGCGCACCCCCCCCACTGTTGGCCGGGTACCCAGGTTGGCCACCCCGGACAACGGCTCACCTGTAACACCAAACAACTCCACGGCAAACACCCCGCGCAACGGCGTGGTAATACGATGCAAGTGAATATTGGCAGTGGGAAAACCAATGGTGCGACCCTTTTTATCACCGTGAGCCACTCGCCCGCTCATGCGATACCGTCGTCCCAGCAACTTTTCTGCCGCATTAAGATCCCCCTTATCCAGCGCTGTCCGCACCCGTGTACTACTCACCCGTTCACCATCCAGTGCAAAAGTATGCATGTTCACGACCTCAAAACCCTGTTGCCTGCCTGCTGCCTGCAACATGGCAAAATCACCTGCACGGTCTTTGCCAAAACGAAAGTCATCACCGATCACCAGATATTTCACACCCAGGCCATCCACTAACAAACGTTGAATAAACTCATCGGGAGACTGTTTGGAAAATCGCGTGTTGAAGTGCAAAACCAGCACACGCTCCACTGCGTAACGCCGCAAAACCTGCACTTTTTCCCGGAAGCGGGTCAAACGGGGGGGGGCTTGTCCGGGACGAAAAACCTCCTGGGGCTGAGGCTCAAAAGTGACAACGGTAAGCGGCAGGTTAAGTTCGTCAGCTTTTTCCGCCAACTGACCAAGCACAGCCTGATGACCCAGGTGTACGCCATCGAAGTTGCCGATAGTGGCAACGCAACCATGGTGGCAAGGTTTCAGGTTTTGAAGATTGCGGATAATTTGCATGGGACGGTAGTGTGGCAAAGGTTTGGGCAAGAGTCACCGGCAACGGCCAGAAAAACAGGCCATCATTACCCTTACACCCAATAGAAATCAATCGAACAGCGTAAGCAACAAGGATACCGACACAGCCTCTCAAGCTTCGTCTGGTACGTGTCAAGCTTGATGCCAGGCATAACCCGAGCCCAGGCTGAATCTTGATGTTTAGCCAAAGCTGTCATCATCTAAATTTTCCCCAACGCCTGCCGCTACAGTATAGTAGTTCGGGGTGGCGGCCTCTAGAGGAGGCCTCCATAATGGCTGCCTGTACAACATATTGATTTGACATGAATTTATCAAGCCTGCTATTTATATGCCACACGGTAGCGGCCTCGCTAAAAATATGCAAAACCAGTCCGTCAATTGGAAACATGGCATCAACAACATTGATTAAGAACAGGCACTACCTTTTTAAACCTTATCCACGGCAAAACCAGTGCGAAAAAATGATTCATTTTTTCTCCTGCAACTATTTGATTAATAAATACGTATTACCTGACAGGAACCGTGTCTGACCTACCGGACACGCACACAACGCAATATCCAGGACTACAGCTGACCGAAACATGAACACATTCACACCAATCCAAATAGTAAAAAGTTGATGTCCACACCAAATGCACAAATGACACTCAATGGACTGGCCCGCAGACTGGTTGACGGCGGCCACCTTGCTGAAGCAGACGCCCTGAAGGCTCAGAAGGAAAGCGACAAAAAAAAATCGCCGCTGGTCAGCTATCTGGTGGAAAAAAAGCTGCTGGACGGAAAAGTCATTGCCACAGTGGCCTCAGAGGAATTTGGCATCCCTGTATTTGATATCGGGTCTATCGAGCTGGAAGCTGAAATCACCAAACTGGTGGATGAAAAACTGGTGCGCAAACATCGCGCCCTGCCTCTTTACAAACGGGGTAATCGGCTGTTTGTCGCTGTCTCTGATCCCACCAACCTGACAGCGCTGGATGAAATCAAGTTTCATGTAGGAGCAAACACCGAGGCCGTACTGGTCGAAGAAAGCAAGCTTAAAGATGTCATTGAAAAAGCCATGGCGGGTGCCGATACTTCACTTGCTGATATGTCCGGTGATGGTGACCTTGATGATCTGGATATCGGCGGTGGTGATGAAATTGAAGATGACTCAACCAGCGATGCCGATGTCGATGATGCCCCCGTAGTACGTTTTGTGAACAAAATCTTACTGGATGCCATCAACACCGGTGCTTCGGATGTGCATTTCGAGCCCTATGAAAAAACCTACCGGGTGCGCTACCGTCGCGATGGTGTGCTCAAGGAGATTGCCACACCACCTGTGGCTCTCAATCGTCGCATCTCTGCACGTCTAAAGGTATTATCACGGCTGGATATCTCTGAACGCCGAGTGCCTCAGGACGGGCGCATGAAAATGAAGCTCTCCAAAAACCGGGCTATCGATTTTCGTGTCAACACCTGCCCCACCCTGTACGGTGAAAAAATCGTGTTGCGTATTCTTGACCCGACCAGCGCGCAGCTGGGTATCGATGCTCTGGGCTACGAGGAGGATCAAAAACAACTTTACATGGATGCCTTGCAACAACCCCAAGGCATGATTCTGGTCACCGGCCCTACCGGCAGTGGTAAAACCGTTTCACTGTACACAGGCCTGAATATTCTCAATACGGAAGATAAAAATATTTCGACAGCAGAAGACCCTGTGGAAATCAACCTGGCAGGTATCAACCAGGTCAACGTGGAGCCCAAAGTGGGGCTGACCTTTTCTTCTGCCCTCAAAGCCTTTTTACGCCAGGATCCGGACATCATCATGGTGGGCGAGATTCGTGACATCGAAACGGGTGAAATCGCCATCAAAGCAGCGCAAACAGGTCACCTGGTGCTCTCTACCCTGCATACCAATGACGCCCCGCAAACCCTGAGCAGGATGATCAACATGGGCATTGCACCGTTTAATATCGCCTCATCGGTATCGCTGATTATTGCTCAGCGCCTGGCGCGCCGTTTGTGTAACAGCTGCAAAAAACCTGCTGACATCCCCAAAGAGGCTTTGCTGGCGGAGGGTTTTAAAGAGGAAGATTTACCTGAGCTTAAAATTTACAAAGCGGTAGGGTGCGACCAGTGCGATGGTGGCTATAAAGGGCGTGTTGGCATCTACCAGGTAATGCCCATCTCAGATGAAATGTCCCGTATCATTATGGCCGAAGGTAACGCCATACAGCTGGCAGACCAGGCTCGGAAAGAGGGCATCAACGACCTTCGGCAATCCGGGTTGCTGAAGGTCAAACAAGGCATCACCAGTCTCGAAGATGTCAACCGTGTCACCAAAGAGTAACGATTCGTAGTATAGAATACAAAACAAAACCCAGGAATAAACTATGGCTAAACAAGCAACTGCTGACCTCTACATTTGGGAAGGCATGAACAAACAGGGTAAACGCACCAAGGGCGAGCTTTCCGGCTCTACCATTGCTTTGGTAAAAGCCGACCTGCGACGCCAGGGTATAACTCCGCTGAAAGTGAAGAAAAAACCCAAATCGCTGTTTGGTGCCAAAAAGAAAAAAATCACCGCAAGTGATATTTCTGTGTTCAGTCGCCAGTTGGCCACCATGATGTCTGCCGGTGTACCTCTGGTACAAGCCTTTGAGATTGTCGGTAGAGGTCATGAAAACCCCAGCATGCAAGACCTCATCATGGATGTGAAAAATACGGTGGAGGGAGGCTCATCTCTGGCTGAGGCACTGGCCAAACACCCCTTTTACTTTGATGATCTCTATTGCAGCCTAGTACATGCCGGTGAGCAAGCCGGTATTCTGGAAACCCTGTTAGATAAAATCGCCACTTACAAAGAAAAAGTAGAGGCCATCAAGGGAAAAATCAAAAAAGCGCTGTTCTACCCCGCTGCCATTGTTGTTGTATCCTTTATCATCACCGCCATTTTGCTGATTTTTGTTATCCCCCAGTTTGAAGCCATGTTCACCAGCTTTGGTGGCGACCTTCCGGCTTTGACGAAATTTGTGGTTGAACTCTCAAAAGTATTCCAGGAATGGTGGTGGGCCATCTTTGGTGCGCTGGGTGGTGCCGTCTATGTCATGGTGCAACTCAAAAAGCGCTCCAAAAAATTCAATGAAATAATAGATCGCGCTATCCTCAAGCTACCCATCATCGGCGACATCATCACCAAGGCCACTATCGCCCGTTTTGCCCGGACCCTGTCCACCATGTTCGCTGCGGGCATGCCGCTGGTAGAAGCCATGGAAACAGTGGCCAATGCCTCTGGCAACTATGTCTACACCAAGGCCATACTGGGCATGAAAGATGAGGTGGCCACCGGTCAAATGATTAACGTCTGCATGAAAGAAACCGGCCTGTTCCCCAACATGGTGGTGCAAATGCTCGCCATCGGTGAAGAAACCGGTTCCGTAGACTCCATGCTGGCCAAGGTCGCTGACTTCTACGAGGAAGAAGTGGATAACATGGTCGATGGCCTCAGTAGTTTGCTGGAACCTTTGATCATGGCCGTACTCGGTGTGCTCATCGGCGGCCTGGTTATCGCCATGTACCTGCCGATTTTCAAAATGGGTGCCGTGGTATAGCTTTGACGCCACATTCAACCATTACGAATTTCAAACCACTGTTTTATGGCTATCATTGAGCTATTAAGCGGCAGCCCGGCATTCTATTTTTCTGTTGCCGGGCTGCTGGGGCTGACAGTGGGCAGCTTCCTCAACGTGGTTATTCACCGTTTGCCGGTGATGATGGAACGCGAATGGCGAGCGCATTGCGCCGAGCTGACTGAAAATAACACGCCATCCCCGAATACAGAGGAAAAACTCACCCTCTCCGCTCCCCGCTCCCGTTGTCCCCACTGCGGGCATTCCATCACCATTCTGGAAAACATCCCCGTGCTCAGCTATCTCTGGTTACGCGGCCGTTGTTCTTCTTGCAGTAAAAAAATTTCCATCCGTTATCCCCTCATCGAATTCATCACTGCCTTGCTGTCAATCGTGGTCGCCTGGCATTTTGGCTTTACCTGGCCCGCACTCGCCGCACTGTTTTTCACCTGGGCACTCATCGCCCTGACCATGATCGACTTTGACCATCAACTACTGCCTGACAACATCACACTGCCCTTTTTGTGGTTAGGTCTGGCATTAAGCCTGTGGTCCGTTTTCGTTGACAGCCCCACCGCCATTATCGGCGCTATCGCTGGTTATCTCAGTCTGTGGATTGTTTATTGGGCCTTCAAGCTTATCACCGGCAAAGAAGGCATGGGTTACGGCGATTTCAAGCTATTAGCCCTGCTCGGTGCCTGGATGGGCTGGCAAATGTTACCGGTGATTATTCTTTTGTCATCTGCCGTAGGGGCTGTGGTGGGCATCACGCTCATCCTGCTGCGCGGCCGGAACCGTAACATCCCCATCCCTTTTGGGCCGTACCTCGCCACCGCTGGCTGGATTGCCTTATTATGGGGACACGACATCAACAACGCCTACCTGCGTTTCTCGGGTCTACAGTAAGATATATACTGACAAGCACATGGCTTGGCGTTTCCTCCCTGCTCGGGTATCTTCCACGCATGCTCACTATTGGACTCACCGGCGGCATCGGTAGCGGCAAGACTACCGTCAGCCAGTATTTTGAAAAACTGGGCGCTCCGGTGATTGATGCCGATCAGCTCACGCGAGAGCTGGTTGTCCCCGGACAACCCGCATTGCAAGAAATTGTCGAGCAACTGGGTGCCGACTTACTCACCACGGATGGCGAACTTGACCGTCCCCGGTTACGCGAGCGCATCTTCGCTCACCCCAGGCAACGCCAAATGCTCGAAGCTATCCTGCATCCACGCGCCCACGAAGCCGCACGACAACAACTCGGAACGTTACGCGAAAGTATGCACCCACCGGCCTATGTGATACTCAGCGTACCGCTGCTCATTGAAAGCGGCTGGACCGATTTGGTGGATCGCGTGCTGGTGGTCGATACTTCCCCGGCACAGCAGCAACAACGTGCCAGTCAACGCGACGGCCTTAACAACGCACACATCAACGCCGTCATCCACAGCCAGGCCGACCGGAGCACTCGACTCGCCGCTGCCGATGATATTATTCATAACGACACCGACCTTCCCGCCCTGCAAGCCCAGGTGGCGACGCTGCACCAACAATACCAACAACTTGCCCACCCTCGCTAACTCAGGGAGAATGGCGACCAATTAACCACCCTACAAATCCGAGCCTGCAAAACCAGCATGCCTAATGTGACCACTGCCACCATCTACGAGCACCCGCTCAATGAGCGCCTGCGCTTTTTCCTGCGCCTGGAATTCCTGTTCCGTCTCGCTCGTCACAATCTGCGTGGCGATGCGGTATGGGATAGCCACAACAGTCTCACTGCGCTGCTGGAAATCCTGAGTATCGTCAGTCGCGTTGACATGAAAACCGAGGTCATCAAAGAGCTGGATCGTATCAATAGCACCCTCACTGCTCTCACACAAACCCCTGGTGTCAATACTGATACCCTCGACCAATTGCTCACTACTCTGGGCGGTTTCAAAACACAATTGCACAGCATGGATGGCCAACTGGCGCAGGAACTGCGCGAGAATGAACTGTTCAAACTGGTGATTCAGCGTAGTGGTATTCCCGGCGGCCTGTGTGATTTTGACCTGCCACCTTACCGTCATTGGTTAAAACAACCGGCTGACGTGCGTATCGAAAAATTACGTTACTGGCTGGGCACACTGGATACCCTGCGCCTGTCGGTGGAACTGATGTTAAAACTGATCCGTGAAAGCGCTGACACCGTACCGCAAGTCGCCACGGGTGGAAACTACCAGCAAAACCTGAACACCGACACGCCTTACCAACTGATTCGCGTCTGGTTACCCGCCAACTCGCCATACTTTGTGGAAATCAGCGCCGGCAAACACCGTTTCACGGCACGTTTTTTAAATGCCAGCGACACCATACGCCCGGCCCAGACCGACGTTGACGTGGAATTCCACATCAGCTGCTGTGCATTATAAAAATACGCGCAACACTTTCTTAATATGAGCAAGAACATGAAATCAAAAACGGTAAAATGCCCCACCTGTAAAAAGCCCGTCGAATGGACGCCGGAAAACCTCCATCGCCCTTTTTGTAACGAACGCTGCAAGCTGATTGACCTGGGTGCCTGGGCCGATGAAAGTCACCGCATTCCCGGTGCTCCGACACCGGATTTCATCGAACATACCCCGCAACAAAACGATGAATTACACTAAACGTTTCACAATGCCCGGATCGCTGGTTGATCTATCGAATCGCTAAAGGGGGTTAGCTCGCCCCATCAGCTCCCGTATTTTTATTCCCATCACCCACAAGGCACCAAAATAAACTCCCCCTCCAACAGCAATCCATAACACCAACCCACCGACCCGCTGCCACAAATGCCATTGCAGCCAGCCCGACAAATCCCCTGCCCCCCAAACCAGCACAGCAGCCATCAACAAACTGGCTATCAGTACACGCACAGCCAGCAGCCCCCAGCCTGGTAACACTTGCAATACACCTTCTTTCCGCAAACCGCGAAACAACAAACCCGCATTGATGAACGCTGAACAGGCAGTGGCCAGCGCAAGACCACTGTGCGGACCTTCAATATCAAACATCACCATGGGCACGACAAAAACAATATTGAGCCCCATATTGATCACCATGGCGATGATGCCAATACGCACCGGGGTCTTGATATTTTGCCGGGCATAATAGCCAGGAGCGAGCACTTTTACGCCAATAAACCCCAACAAACCCAGAGAGTAAGCCATGAGACTGAGACGCGCCATGTCCACATCCTGAATATCGAAAGCGCCGTAGTAAAACAGCGTAGTGAGTATGGGGCCGGACAATACAAACAGGCCCACCGTCGCAGGTGCGCCAATCACCAGCACCCAGCGCAGCGCCCAGTCGAGGGTACGGGAAAAGGCCGCCGGATCAGATTCCGCATGTTTTTGCGACAGGCTGGGCAAAATCACCGTGGCCAGCGCGATGCCAAACACACCCAGTGGAAATTCCACCAGCCGGTCAGAGTAATACAGCCACGACACACTGCCCGCCACCAGAAACGAGGCAATAATCGTATCAAACAACAGATTGATCTGCGCCACAGAAGAACCAAAAATCGCAGGCAACATGAGCTTACCAATGCGTCGTACACCTTCGTCACGCACTCCCCATTTGGGCCACATCAACAAGCCAAGGCGCTTCAAAAAAGGTAGCTGAAACAGCAGTTGCACAATACCGGCAATGAACACCCCCCAGGCCAATGCCACCACCGGTTTTTCAAAATGAGGGGCAGCCCAGATGACAACGCCAATAAGCACCACATTAAGAAACACTGGCGTAAATGCCGGTACTGCAAACCGGCCAAAGGCATTAAGAATACTGCCTGCCAACGCTACCATCGAAATGAACAACAGATAAGGAAAAGTGATACGCAGCATTTCTGCAGTGAGGTCAAAACGCGCCGGCTCATCAATGAAGCCGGGGGCAAACAACATCACTAATGCCGGAGAGGCCACCGCCGCCAATACCGTCAGCACGAATAAAATACCACCCAGCGTTCCGGCGACATTTTGTACCAGATTGCGCACCTCAGCCTCACTGCGCTGCGTTTTGTATTCTGTGAGCACCGGTACAAAAGCCTGGGCGAAAGCGCCTTCGGCGAACAAACGACGCAGAAAATTGGGGATTTTGAAAGCGACAAAAAAAGCATCCGTGGCACCACCCGCACCGAGAAACTGGGCAAACACCACGTCGCGCACCAAACCCAGCACCCGCGACAAGGTGGTCATGGCGCTGACGATTCCAGTGGACTTCAGCAGGCGGCGGCTCATGGGGCTGACGTCATCAAGAGTGTTGTTTTTGTTGGCTTTTATAATAGAATGTGAGTTAGGTGCTAAATCATTTCGTTAGCATTTTTTACTAAAAACACCGTCATTTCGGCATGCCTCCAGCCAGCATTCAGGCGTTTAAACCTCCGGACAAGACCGCATAATACATCAGAAGGCCGCGTGATAGTGGCACTGATAAATGACGTGTTACAAATGCCATCCTACTTTGTCCTGCGGCTTTCTTCAGCCTGGAATGCGTCATTATTTGCTGGTTCGGTCGTTACAAATTAGTTGACAAATGACACATAAAACCGCATATTGTGCGCCCTCTCTGGTGTTGGCTTTACGCCCGCTGCCGGGACACGAATTAACCACCCGAACAACGAACAAATGGAGTAAGACTTTGGCCAATTCAGCACAAGCCAGAAAACGCGCCCGCCAGGCGGAAAAGAGTCGTCAGCTTAATGCCGGCCAGCGCGCCGCCTTTCGCACCGCCGTAAAAAAAGTGGTTTATGCCATTGATGCTGGTGAAAAAGACAAGGCTGAAACCCTGTACAAAGATGCCGTGCCGGTTATTGACCGTGCTACAGGCAAGGGTCTCATCAGTGCCAACAAGGGCGCCCGCCACAAGAGTCGTTTGAATACCCGCATTCGCGCGCTGTAAGCACGTTTGTAAAATACAAAAAAGCCGACCTTTCTGGTCGGCTTTTTTGTATCTGTGATAAAGCGTCCGGAATGCGCCAAAAACCATGGAGCCCGTCAAGCCAAGCCCGACCTGGGAAGAGGATAAAGCTGGGATATTACCGATTTTTTATTTTGTTCAATACAGAATAAAACGGTAGGGTGGAACAAGCGCAGCGGTTCCACCAATAGGCGATAAGGAACAAAAATAGCCTCTGCGCCCATACCACTGACAAAAAAAATCAACGACCTGACCGCCTGAAACAGAAAAAAGCCCTCATGCAATAACGACCCAAGGTGGATGTCGATAACTGATCGAACCTTGAGCCTAAAATCCGTCGTTGAATAGCCTGTAGAGTGCGTTGAATTTTGTGGCTGGCAAGGCGCAACAAAGAGTAATAACCCGCTATTGCGACGACGCGCAACGCGGCCAGATTCAGGTTGAATATGTCTCTCTCCCGTTTGGTGGAACCGCTATACTTGTTCCACCCTAGCCTGCTTAGCCTGGGCCGGACATTATTCAACCTCATACAATCCCCATCAACACAAAACCAGATTGTCCCGGTGAATCAGTTCCGGCTCGTCCACATACCCCAGCACCATTTCCATTTTACCGGTCGGCAATCCTTTGATTTTTTGCGCCTCGATGGCACTGTAATTCACCAGGCCTCGTGCCACTTCCGCCCCCTTTTGATCCACACAGGCAACCACTTCACCGCGCTTAAAATTACCACTGACAGCTATCACACCCACCGGTAACAAGCTGCGGCCAGACTCTCGCAGCACGCACACCGCACCGCCATCCAACACCAGCTTACCGCGCAATTGCAAATGACCCGCCAGCCACTGCTTGCGGGCAGCCAGTGGTTCCTGTTTTGTCGATAACAGCGTGCCAACCGTTTTGCCCGCCAGCACGAAAGCCAACACATCTGTTTCGTGGCCATGAGCAATCACCGTCGCTGCACCGGAACGTGCAGCCAGCCGGGCAGCACGCAACTTGGTCAACATGCCGCCACGACCCAATGCACCAGCCTCCCCCACCAGCGCCTCCAGCGATATGTCATTAGCACTGGCAGTGTCAATCAGTTTGGCATCAGCATGGGTGCGCGGGTCTTTGTCGAACAACCCCGCCTGATCAGTAAGAATAATCAGGCAGTCCGCTTCCAATAAATTGGCCACCAGCGCAGCCAGGGTATCGTTGTCACCAAAACGGATTTCATCGGTAACCACAGTGTCATTTTCATTGACCACTGGCACCACGCCGAGCCTCAGTAACGCACGCAACGTGCTGCGGGCATTGAGATAGCGTTGACGATCAGAAAGGTCTTCATGAGTGAGCAGTACTTGGGCGGTATGGATACCATGCTGCTGAAAGCAGGATTCGTAGGCCTGTACCAAACCCATTTGCCCCACAGCAGCAGCAGCCTGTTGCTCGAATAGCGCGTGCGGGCGCTGAGCCCAGCCGAGACGCATCATACCTTCGGCCACCGCACCACTGGACACCAGCACCACGTCGATACCCTTTGCACGCAGCCCGGCCATTTGTGCCGCCCAATTGGCAATAGCATCACGGTCCAGCCCTTGACCATTGGCGGTTAACAAGGCGCTGCCGATTTTAACCACGCAACGGCGGGTATTTTTAAGTTCTGTACGTTGCATTTTTTATAGGGTGTACTCTATGGGGTGCGGCCGTCAGGCTAAGCGAGTTTGTTAATTATTTAAATAAAAATTTTCATTAATCCGTCGTTTGAGAGTGATAACAATCATTCGAGTGACGTGGGTTTATTTTTCTTTGTTTCTAATCACTGTTTTTGACGATTCAGAAAATAAAATTTCTGCATGAACCCGCCTGTATTCCCCCGATCATTGGGGAAGATGTTCCTGACGTGCATTATTTTAACCTGTACCAAGTTTTTAAGCGCAGCGGTTCCCACCAGATTGTTCACAAAACGATTTAGCTCTTAATTCACAGTCTAATACGAGCCAATACCTCGGTTCATCACTTTAATGATATTCTCCTTTCTTTCCAACAGGCTGTACATGCGCAGCGTGGTGCGGCCAATAACCGCTTCGCTGCTCACCAGAAAATACTCACTGCTGACACTGACCCGTTTTTTATCCAGGGTAATATCATAATCATCTTTTAATTTTTTCACGAACTCGTCCACTGTTTCAAAAGCCGTGTTCATACGCATCGCCGCCAACTCGGTGGCAATACGCGGGGTGATGTCTTCATGCAGACTCAGCAATACCATCTCCGGTGCCGTATTCACATTGATCGCCGTGCTGACGGGCAAGGCCGTCACTAACGGTAACAAGGCAGACACGTCACGCAGTGAAAACCCGGCCACAGCTGCCAGCTCGCTGGAACTGGCCATCGGGCGATTGGCCGTCCGGTACGGGATATCCAACCCCAGATACAGTAAATCTTCAGCGCCATCGGCCAACGCATTGAGATTGGCGTCAATCCAGTCGGCGACCCGGTTAGCCATAAAAGGTGAAAGTTGCACTTTTTCTTCCGCGAAACTGACCTGTGCAAGCAACGACTGCAATATCTTGATTTGTGCCTGGTCCGGTTTGCCATTATTGGCTGTATTATCCTCACCACCGCCGGCATTGCTCGCAATCAGGTTATTGAGATTGAACCGACCTTGCAGGTCTTCAACACTGCCAGTGATAACACCGCCTTCAATGGGAATGGGTGGCAGCTTCATCGCCCAGTCTTCAGTCAATGTATCAATTTGCGTTTTTTGCTTGTCTTCTTTTAGTATCTGGGTGACCCAGGATTCCGCAGCAAGCGCATACATATAGGCCTGATCCGCCTCCAGCATATTACCGGTACGACGAATATCCAACTGTTGACGCGAGGCCATGGCTACGGCAACCACGGTAACTAACGCGGCAACCAATAGCGCTGTAATCAGGGCCACGCCCTGTTGTTTGTATTTAGGATTCACAAGTGTCATCAACCGGGCACCCGGAACAGCCGGGTAATACGGCCTTCGGCTTTGGTTTCCAGTGTCACTTCTACCGCACGGGGTGGTGTCGTGCTGGCTACTCCACCCAACTGACTGCTGGGCCAGGAATTCTGCCAGGCATTTTTGTCGTTGAGGAAACGTAATTCCAGCTTATCAACACCTTCCAGCAACACACTTTCCAGTGGTTCACTGTCCTGCGCACGGTCCAGCACATTCCAGTAAACACGCAGCAAATTTCCGTCACGCAGCCCGTAGGCCACCCGTTGTAAATTGCTGCGCGCCCGCCCTGCCGGATTACGCCAGCCGGTACGTGTCAGCTCCAGTTGATAACGCCCGGTCTCCACCCCCAGCATGGCGGGCCGGACTTCGGCATATTCGTTACGAATCGGACGATCAATCGCTTGTTCAATATCGCGACCTAACCATAAAAAGGCCATCTGTAGCTGACTAAGGCGCTCGGCATGCTCTGTCGTCACCTGCCGGGCGGTCATGACACTGTTAAGACCGCTATAAGCCATTGCTGCCAGCAACGCAAAAATACCCAGCGCCACCAATAATTCCAACAGGGTAAAACCCGCTTGTTTTTTGCCCGTCATGATCACGACTGACCTATAAACCCGGTCAGCGTCACCAGGGGGGATTCATCATTTTCATCCGCGCGCACACGCACATCCACACGGCGAATTTTCTGATTCGGTGTTTTGCTCACTTTCACTGACCAGAACCATTCATGACGCGCCATCAATGTGCTGCCTTTGGTGGTGCTGGTAGACGGCCATTTTTTAGTGGCGTGCAACTCGGTCATTTTATTCATCGCCACCCAATGGGCATAGGTGCGTTGTTGCAGACTGGAAGCCGTGCCCGCACTATTGGAAACGGCGCTGGCAGCAGCGGCCAGAGAAAAAGCGATAACGGCCAATGCAACAATTACTTCCAGAAGAGTGAAACCCTGGCAGCGGGTGATTCTTGAAAAACCCTGATGGCCCGATCCACCCTCATTCCGGCACGGACCGGCACGCAGTAATGACGGGGCTGAAAAAACCTTAATCGTTTTCATCTTCGTCTGCCCGAGTCAGAATCAATTTGCCATTAATCAGGCCTTGCAGTGAATATTCCTCACCTTCATCTGTTTTCAACGTCATCGCAAAAGGGGTCAGCTCACCACTGGAAAAAATAAAGATACGCGGCAGGTTTTCTTTGTCTTCAAAGCTGGTTTCGACGCCCTCCAGCAGCAATTCAAGCTCAACAGCCTCGGGCAGTGGCCGTTCACGCAACATGTTGTCCTCTTCCACTGGCAGCCAGTCTTCTTTACCCAGCTCTAAAAACCGGTAACGATCATGGTCAAATTCCAGTGCCAGTTCACGCCCCTGCAATACGGCCTCTTCGCCGGCCAGCTGAATCAGGCCATGCAGGCGTTCTGCCTCATCCTGTACGATACGACTGGCATTTTGGCCAATAGAAAGACTGGCAAAACTGATAATGATGCCGATGATCACAATCACCGCCAGCAGCTCAAGCAAGGTAAAACCGGCGTGTGCTTTTCCACCGGGGTGTTTTGACAGTATTGGAGATAAAGTCATAAATTGCCTCACCCGGGCTCCTGGCGACGAGGACAATGGTCAGGCAGCGCTATTGCAGACCCCAGTTACCCACATCTGCGTTGGCATCGTCACCACCAGGCTGACCATCAGCTCCCAGTGAAAAAACATCAATGGCACCCTGTACCCCGGGTGAAAGATACTGATAATCATTCCCCCAGGGGTCTTTGGGCAGGCGATCCATATACTGTTTCCAGTTGCGGGGCTCAGGTGTGCCACCGGGCTTGCTGATTAACGCCTGCAAACCCTGATCGGTATTGGGGTAAACAAAGTTGTCGAGTTTGTAAAGCTTCAGCGCACTTTCCAAAGCGCGAATATCCGCCTGGGCCTTGGTGGTGCGTGCAGCATCAGGACGGTCCATCACGCGCGGCACAACAATGGCGGCCAGGATTCCGAGAATGACCACCACCACCATGACTTCGATAAGGGTAAATCCGGATTGTCGCCCTGACACAGATTTATAGGTTTTCACGTTTGTCTCCATTCTTTACACTAGCCTTATATATGATGATTTCCAATGAGACGAATACTAACACTCGTGCGCAATCTTGTGCGGCTGAGACCGCGTGAATTCCGTGACGCTAGCACAACTCCGTGCTCATAGCCTGTTGCCAGTGGGCCTGACCCTGTGTGTGACGCTATTTGCACTGGGAGGTTCCGAACTGACGGCCATTTTACGCTTTGATCGTGCGGCACTGCTGCACGACGGTCAAATCTGGCGGCTGTTTACCGGCCACCTGGTACACCTGGGCTGGTCACACACGGGATTGAATATCGCCGGACTGGTGCTGATCTGGGTATTGGTCGGCCATCGGTTTGATCATTGGCAATGGTCTGCCATTATCACCGCACTCATGCTGGGTATCAGCCTCGGTTTATTGCTCTTTAACCCAAAACTGGTTTGGTATGTAGGACTGTCCGGCGTGCTGCACGGCATGCTGGTGGCCGGTGCTGTAGCCGATATTCGCAGCGGTGACAAAACGGCCTGGGTGCTGCTGATTCTGATTGCTGCAAAACTGGCATGGGAACAGCTGACCGGAGCTTTGCCGGGTTCCGAGGCCGCTGCTGGCGGTGCTGTCATTGTTGATGCTCATTTTTACGGCGGACTCGTCGGACTCCTGCTGGGCGGTCTGTTTAAACCAAGAACAGCCCGACCATAAATCTGGAAACTCGTCTGTAGTAGTGCGGACTTATTTCACTACTCGCAATTGCGGCCCACCGGGTTTGGGTTTTTCTTTGCCCGGCTCATCCGGGCCACGGTCTTCATCATCGTTAAACACCATACCTCGACCATTTTCGCGTGCGTAAATGGCCAGAACAGCTGGAACGGGTACACTGACATGCATGGGTTTGCCGCTGAAACGCGCACTGAAACTGACCTCTTCACCCGCCATATCAAGGTTTTGCACTGCCGAGGGAGCAACGTTGAGAATAATTTTACCGTTGTTGACATGCTCCACCGGCACCACCACATGGGGATGTTCGGCATTAACCAATAAATACGGGGTCATGTTGTTATCAGCAATCCATTCGTAAATGGCACGCATCAAATAAGGTCGGCTGGAATTCATCTTTCACACATCTCGTACACAATAAAAACGATAGGCCATCTCGCATTAATTTTCGCGCATTTCCTGCTCTTTGCCACTGAGACTGGCCTGAAAAGACTCCAGCTCAAACAGGCGCTGCGCATAGTCTTCCAGTGGTTTGGCCACAGCAGACAACTTAATGCCATATGTCGGCAGACGCCACAAAATAGGGGCTACAGCACAATCCAGCAACGACAGTTCATCGCTCATGAAAAAGGGCTTTTCCTCAAAAATCGGCGCTATCACAGTAAGGCTGTCACACAATTCTTTGGCAATTTTTGCCTTGTCTCGACCTTTTTGCAGCCGCTCCACCAAACCATCCCAATCCTGTTGAATACGGCACAGAGTCATACGGCTTTGCGCGCGGGAGACGGGATCCACAGGCATCAGCGGAGGATGCGGGAAACGTTCATCCAGATACTCCATAATGACCTGCGCATCATAAAGTACCAGATCACGATCTACCAACGTAGGCACACTGCCATAGGGATTCAGTTCCATCAGATCTTCGGGTGGATGTGCGAGGTCCACATCGACACTCTCAAAATTGATGCCTTTTTCGGCCAAAACGATGCGCACACGGTGACTATACAAATCGGTGACACCGGTAAAAAGATTCATTATGGATTTTCTATTGGCCACGACTGACATTTGCTGTTTCTCCAACTGCTACTGTCTAAGGAAATAATACTTGAGAGGTGGGGATTATACCTGAATAATCGGAAAACCCCTGAAATATCCTGCAAGATAATGATTTAACTGGGTTTCATATTTTAAATCAGTGAGCCAAATTTGCCGGTTTCACTGTTTCCCGACAAACCACAGAAACACACAAACGTGCAGAAACTCAGTGAATATCCCGCCAATATTCTTTTTTCAACAAAATGACCAACACCAAAAAACCCGCGAGAAACAGTAGCACCCACTTGCCCAAGGCTAGACGTTGCAATTTACTGGGCTCCCCTAAATAAGCAAGAAAAGTAACCAGATCTCGCATGGCGGCATCATATTCCGAGGTGCTCAACATGCCTTTTTCAATGAGTTTAAAACCGCGAATGCGCTCTGATGTATTACCTTGTTCATCGGTATAACTCTCTACAATAGGTGTCTGCAAGCCCTGCAACTCCCACAACACATGCGGCATGCCCACATCTTTAAAAACGCTATTGTTAACACCCCAGGGACGTGATTCATCCCGGTAAAACGAGCGTAAATAGGTATATAACCAATCGACACCACGGGCACGGGCAATCACCGATAAATCCGGTACCGCTGTGCCAAACCAGCGTTTAGCGTCTTCTTCAGCAATAGCGACTTTCATGGCCTCACCCACTTTGGCACCAGTGGTAATAAGTTGATTTCGCACTTCATCGCTGCTCATATCCAGATCTTGAGCAATGCGACTGTAACGCATCAAGCTGGCGGAATGACAATTGAGACAATAATTCACAAACAGTTTTGCACCACGTTTAATAGCTGCGCGATCATCCAGCTGGATGTCGGCCGAATCCAGCATGACATCACTCCCCCCCGCTGAGACACTGATCGCAAAAAACCCAGGGAACACTAAGAATATAATGACAAATAGCGATTTCATTTTTCCGTTACCCTCTCTGGCAACGGTTTGGTTTTATCCCACTGACTGTAAATCGGCATCAACAGGAAAAAGGCAAAATATAAAACACTAAAAATACGCGAAAATAATGTTGCCAACGGTGTCGCAGCCACCGTGCCCAAGTAGGCCAGGCCAACAAAACTCACAACAAATACGCTTAATGCCAGCTTAAACCAGGGGCCACGATAACGAATAGATCTGACCGGACTGCGATCCAGCCAAGGCAACAAAAATAACACCGCCATGGATGACCCCATAGCCACTACGCCCAGAAACTTATCCGGTACCGCACGCAAAATGGCGTAAAAGGGTGTGAAATACCATAAAGGTGCAATATGTTCCGGTGTTTTAAGCGGGTCTGCTGGCACAAAATTATCCTTCTCCAAAAACCAGCCGCCCATTTCCGGGGCATAAAAAATCACCGCAGAAAAAATGATCAAAAACACCACGACACCCACCATATCCTTCACCGTGTAGTACGGATGAAAGGGAATGCCATCCAGTGGAACACCATCTTCATCTTTTTTCTTTTTGATTTCGATGCCATCCGGGTTATTCGAACCCACCGAATGCAAAGCAATCATGTGAAACAACACCAGGCCAATCAACAACAACGGAAAAGCAATCACATGAAAAGCAAAAAAACGATTGAGCGTAGCGTCAGCCACCACAAAGTCACCCCGAATCCACAGTGCTAAATCATCACCAATATACGGAATCGCGCCAAACAGGGAGATAATCACCTGAGCCCCCCAGAACGACATTTGTCCCCAGGGCAACAAATAACCCATAAACGCCTCGGCCATCAGCACGACAAAAATCAGCATGCCAAAGACCCACAGCAATTCACGCGGTCTACGATAAGAACCATAAAGCAGGGCACGAAACATATGCAGATAAATCACGATAAAGAAAAATGATGCACCCGTAGAATGCATGTAGCGAATCAACCAACCCCAATTCACATCACGCATAATGTATTCCACCGATGCAAAAGCAGTATCGGCAGTGGGCTTATAATTCATGGTGAGAAATATACCGGTGAGCAACTGAATCACCAGCACCAAAAAAGCCAGCGAACCAAAAAAGTACCAGAAATTCAGATTTTTAGGTGCATAATATTTAACCAGATGATCCTGCCAGAATGCGGTAAGCGGAAATCGTGCATCGGCCCATTCTCGCAAATCACCCAGACGACGCGATATTTTATCGAACATTAAACGACCTCCGGATCAACACCCACTAACAGGCGGGTCGCCGACACATAGTGATGAGGAGGTATAACGAGGTTCGAGGGGGCCGGCATACCCGCATATACACGTCCGGCAAGATCATAAGTAGAACCATGACAGGGACAGAAAAATCCACCCTTCCATTCCGGTCCAAGATCCGGGGGAGCAAATTCGGGACGATATGTCGGTGAGCACCCCAGATGGGTACAAATACCGATCATTACCATATATTCAGGATTAATGGAGCGCTGCGGATTCTTGGTATAAACAGGCTGTTGGGAAAGCTCATCCGAATTCGGGTCACGCAGAAATTTGTCCAGCTCCGGCAATGTCTTCAGCATTTGCTCGTTTCGCCGCAATACCCAGACCGGTTTACCACGCCATTCCACGGTCATCACCTGCCCTGGTTCCAGCTTACTGATATCCACATCGATAGGCGCACCCGCAGCCTTCGCCTTTTCACTGGGGTCCATTGACAATACAAAGGGTGTGGCCACATAAACCGCACCGACGCCACCCATGGCTGCTGTTGCCGCCAGTAACATGCGTCGGCGGCCATAATCAATTTCATCCGTGCTCACATAATTCCCCTTAATGACAAGTGCCGCTGTTGAACCGAGAATCCCCAGTTGACTACGCGTTTTAAAGGATAACTAGCGGACATGCCGGAATTAACTTCAGGTCAGGCATTTCACCATGTTAAGTGCAGCTTCCCTTCACGAGCCAAACCGGACTCTAGAGGGTATTAATAAAGACAGATAATTCGCTAATAAAAACATCCATTAGCCGAGGAGCATAGCAGAGAATGAGAGCAGGATAATATTGTTTATATTAATATAATTATAAGCTGATTTTTTATGATGCAAAAAAACAGGGAAAGACACAATAACAAGCACAGACATCCAGCCTAATTCCGGTTATGGACACACATAAAATGAACAACGAGCAACATGCTCTCTCAGGCACAAAAAAGGGCTCCGAAGAGCCCTTTTCACTTTGCTACAAGCAGCAGGTCATGAGACCGAGCAACATCCCATTACGTGCGTACCAGACCATACTTGGTCATTGCCTTACGCACAGAGAACCAGCCAACAGCGGCTATCAGTAAAGTCACCACGATATCGAAAATTGAAGTCATGGGGATATGATAAAACTCCGGGGACACCGAACCGGAAACCCAAGTGTAACGCTCTATCCACGTTCCCAACAGGATGCTGATAGCGACAAATATAATCACCGTGGGATTGTGACGATTTGGTGTCCACACCGCGAAAGTGAGGAAGGGTACAACAAACTTCAACACCAGGAAGGTCCACCACAGAGGTGCCAGATCATAAAGCATCATGTCATGAAAACGATCCATTTCTTCCGGCAAACGGCCATACCACATAATCAGATATTGCGTGAAGTAAAAATAGGTCCACAAAATCGTGAAGGCCAACATCATTTGCGCCAGATAATTAAAAACAAAAGGCTTGTACGGTTTGTTCACTTTGCCAGAACGATGCAGCATGATTAACACAATCGCCAGGAAAGCCAAAAAGAAGTGGAACATACTGACGAACTGATAAATACCGTAACTGGCACTGTGCCAGTTCACCACCATGGTCATTTCAAAATCCCAGGCAATCATGGTGCCGTACAACACATACACACCCGGAATCACCAGAGCAATGTTCCGGAAAGTACGATGCACCTTGGGATCATCACTGACATCCGTCAAATGCTGGTATTTAATAAACAAGCAGAAAAAAGCGGCCACCACCAGGAAACCCAGGATCTGGCGTGTCACCAAAAAGGTGTAATTCAACCAGCCGCTGAGATGCACATCTTTATCATCCGCGAGAGACAACCACGGGAAAGTACTTTCACCACTGTAAAGTAACAGCAGTAACAACACACCTGCCAGTGGAAACAGTGCCGCTGTGGAAACCGCAAAATACCGCACCTGAAAACGCCATTTACCATTCGCCAAGTGCAGAATCGACGCAAACGTCACACCTGCCAGCGCCAGATACAATACAATGAGGAAATTTGTGGTCAACACCGACCAGCTGCCAAAATTTTCCATTTAACCCTTGCCCCTTTTATCTATTCTTGTCGAGCGCAGCAAAATATTGCTCGCTTTACCGTTGCTCTATTTTGCCGCAACCTGGGATTCTTTCACCAAGCCATTTTTAAGATAGTTCACCACATGCCAACGCTCTTCAACAGTCAGGTCATTCGAACCACCCTGTTCTCCCGCCACGCCGTAAGCAGGCATCACATAACTGCCAAACGTAATCGTGCCCCATAGCCAACCTTCCGTCATTGACTGTTGAACGTAATCGTCAGTCAGGTCAATGGCACCTATTTTGCTGGCCACGGGTGACTCTGCTTTACCCGTCAACCCATGACAAGCTGCACAATAAATACGATAAAGAGTGCGGCCTTCTTTCAGTGATGCCGCATTAACCGTAATCGGGTTAACTAAATCCCTGGATGCTTCCCGGTTCGCCACTTTGGTGGGAATACCCATCACCGGGACCGAGCGTGCCGGGAAGGGCGTCATCGCCCCTTCCTGCGGTTTAATACTGGGCTGATTCATCATATCCTGCGACCATGGCCAAGCCAGCACCGCAGAAGGAACTGCCAATGCAGTCAACAATACCGCAATGCGTTTCATCGAATGGTTCGTTGCACACTTCATCGAATCGCCTCTTCTCGAATTTCCAATACCTTGTGCTTTTCAAAAAGCCCCTTTACTGACTCACCAATACTTTCATCGATTTCCACGATAATGGCCACTTGATCCAGGCTCACTTTTTCGCTGTACAACGAGCTGCGCTTTTTCAACAGCCCTGACAAAAAAATGAACGAAAAGAACGTCAGCCACACTGCAAAGAAAATCAGCATTTCATACACCAGCACAATGTTTGACGGCAATGCAATAACAGGTTTACCCCCCTGTGGCTGCACCAAAAAACTTGCCTGTGCGGCGGCCAAAAATATGAAACCAAACACCACACCAAAAATAGCCCCAAACAAGGTGAATTTTTGAATATGCACCGGGCGATCACCCAGCACTTCTTCCACTTCCGGATGCTCAATCGGTGATGTCATGGTGACATCATCCACCGTTAAACCCGGCACTTCATTGCGACGAATATCAGCGATGGCATCATGAGCCTCCTCAAAATCGCCAAACAGACCCATCATTCTTTTTTTGCTCATTTATGCACCCCCTCCACCAGTGGTTTGAGTCACTGGTTTTGCATGATCGGTCATACGTGCCAGATCTTCTTCACCCGCAGACCGCTTACGATGAAAGACCATTTCCTTCACTTCATACATGGAGACTGACGGAAACACCTTTACGAAGACCAGAAACAACATGCCAAACCAGCCAAAGCTGCCAAACACGATGGCCCACTCAACAATGCTGCCATACATGATGTCCCACTGATGCGGCTCATGTGACATGGACAATGTCGGTGCCACAATCATCCAGCGCTCGAAAAACATCCCCAGGTTAAGGAACAATGAGACCACAAACATGGTGGGCATATGCCGACGTAGTTTCCTGAAGGCCAGTGCAAACGGCAATACAGAGCCGCAAAAGAGCATGGTCCAGAATATCCAGGCATAGGCACCGGTTGCTTTAGCAATCAACAGTTCCTTGTTATAGACATCATGACCATACCAAACAGAGGCAAACTCAATAAGGTTCAGGTAAGTCCACACCATCGCTATAGCAAAGGTCAGTTTGGCGGTCTTTTCCATGATCGGCAGCGTCATATAATCTTCAAAACGGAAGAAATAACGCAACAGGACAAACAGTGTGATGATGGCTGCACAGCCCGAATATAATGCCCCTGCCACAAAATACGGTGGGAAAGAGGTGATGTGCCAGCCGGGCATGATGGACATGGCAAAATCAGCCGACACTATGGAATGCACAGACACTGCCAACGGGATCAGGAAACAAGCCATCAGTAAATAAATCTTACGGAAGTGACGCCATTGACGGTCACTGCCTACCCAGCCCAGCGCCAGAATGCCATACAGCTTTTTACGCCAGCCGGTAGTGTTATCACGACAGATCGCCAAGTCAGGAATCATACCCACAAACAGAAACAGCATGGAGGCAGTCAGATAAGTCGTAATAGCGAACGCGTCCCATACCAACGGTGAACGGAAGTTTGGCCAGATGCCTCGGTCACTGACATAGGGAAGCACCCAGTACAAATTCCAGACACGTCCCAGATGAATCATCGGGAATATACCCGCTGTCAACAATGAGAACGTTGTCATGGCTTCAGCAAACCGATATATCGGTTTGCGCCAATCGGCATGGATCAGATGCAAAATTGCTGACAGTAATGTGCCGGAATGACTCATGCCAATCCAGAATACAAACGCAGCGATGTACATATCCCACATATGTGGATTATTCAGATCCGCCGTACCCATACCCACGGTGTACTGAATATATTCCGCCAACACTGCGCAGGCTACCATGGCAATACATACCGCAAGCGTTACCCAATAAGCGGGGCGCGGATTTTCCATGCTCTTCAACACATCGGTGTTGATCTTTGCCCACGCAATCTGCTCGTTAATATCTTTTTCTGTGACCATCGTCATTGTTATATCACCTTAATCTTTTTGACGGCTCTGCTTAAAAAGTCTTTGCAAACCTTCCGATCTAAATATCTTCACGAACCCGTTCGAGGTACATCACCGACGGGTCAACATTGAGTTCTTCAAAGATTCGATAACCACGCAAATCCGCATCCTTTTTGGCCAGTTTGGTTTTTTGATAAACACCGCGTTCCACCTGGTGCTTTTT
>Ga0256839_1001039_pt1 | contig 34661 bp, 27 predicted proteins | sample 354166metaG_FD_185968 | JGI IMG/M metagenome (GOLD analysis project Ga0256839, IMG submission 185968) | Hydrothermal vent microbial communities from Mid Atlantic Ridge, Atlantic Ocean - 354-166 | ecosystem: Environmental > Aquatic > Marine > Hydrothermal vents | place: Atlantic Ocean: Mid...
CCTTACAACTCAGGTTAATAAGCCAAGGCCGGCCCGGCCAGCAGGTTCCTTCTTCTGGTCAGGTGGACCATGGCATTTTTCAGGCTTTCCAGGTTATGGGCTGAAGCCAGCACATCGATATAGGGCAGGGCGGCATCCATACCTGTAGTGGCAGGCGAAAATTGCGGACTGCCGGCAAGTGGGTTAAGCCAAATGACTTTGCGGCTGTTTTTGTGGATAACCCGCATTGCTTCCCGTATCACAGCGGGTGCACCTTTGTCCCAGCCATCACTCAATATGATAACGATGGTTTTTTTGTTCACCAGGGCATAGCCGTACTCGTTGGTAAAAGCTTGCAGGCACTGGCCTATGGTAGTGCCCCCCGACCAGTGCGGCACCCGTTCGGAAATGATATCGAAAGCCTGGGCAAACGGGTGGTTGTGCAAGATGTCGGTAACCCGGTGCAGGGCGGTACTAAAGACGAAGGTTTCGAACTTGTCGTAAGTGTTCTGGAAAGCATAAATAAGGTGGATAAAAAAGCGGCTGTACAGGTCCATGGATTTGCTTACATCACACAGCAGCACCAGATTGAGTTTACGCTCTTTGTTTTCGCTGTAAAGAAACTCCGTGAGTTCCCCGCCCCTGCGCATGTTGGCCCGCAGGGTAAGTTTCAGGTCGATATGCCGATATTTGCGGCTGGCCTTTTTAAGCCGCCCCTGGCGATGAGCCAGCTTGCGGGCCAGTTTTTGCAGGAGTTGCATCATCAACCGCATTTCATCCGGGCTAAGTTCGGCAAAGTCTTTTTTGGTAAGTACATTTAAATCGCTGTAAGCTGCCACTGCTTTCTCTTCCGTAGCGGGTTTGAGGTTAAGCCAACTTTTGAGCGCCTCAAACTGCGCTTGCTGCTGGCGGGCGCTACTTTTCTTTTGCTGGTGTAGCGGCCGCTCTTTTACTTTCGACTTTTTAAATTTTTCCATCTCGTTCCAGAATTCATCAAAAAGACCGGCAAAGTGATCGTGTTGATACTTGTTTTTAACCAGCACCGCCTGTAACGCCTGCCGGAAGTTTCTTTTATGCCCGATAGGCAACAGTGTCAGGGCCTGCAGGGCATCGGCCTCTTCGTTGGGGCCTACCGAGAACCGCTTGCTACGCAAGAACCGGCAAAACAACACCACAATGTGGGTAATTGAAGTTGGGTAAGAAATAAGTTTATCGGGCATTAAGGTAAGGTATCGGCAATCAATTATATTATACGCGAGGATATACCGGTTTTTTCGAGCAATTCGGAGAGCGAATCGCGGGTGTGCCGCATATCCTGCCAATCTTTTAAAATCACCCCCAGGGTGTTTTCGATAATGCCCCTGTCCAGATGGTCAATGTGCATGGCCGCCAGGGCCCGGGCCCAGTCAATGGTTTCGGCCACACCAGGCGTTTTTTCCAACTTCAGTTCACGTAACTCCTGCATAAACAGGCAAATACTATGGGCCAGTTCGGTATCGGTTCCGGGTACTTTCATCTTAACAATGGCCAGCTCCTTGTCAAAATCCGGATAGTCGATCCACAGGTAGAGGCACCTTCTGCGCAGGGCCTCCGATAATTCCCGGGTACGGTTGCCGGTAAGAATAATATACGGCTTGTTGGTGGCCTTGATGGTGCCAATCTCGGGTATGGTTACCTGCCAGTCGGAGAGCACCTCCAGCAAAAAGCTTTCAAATTCTTCATCCGCCCGGTCCACTTCATCGATCAGCAACACCGGTGGTTGTTCCCGGGTAATGGCCTCAAGGATGGGGCGTTTCAGTAAAAATTTTTCGGAGAATAACAGCTCTTCAAGCTGCTTGCTGTCACGGTGCTCATTTTGGGCTATTTTAAGGTAAAGCAATTGGTGCTGGTAGTTCCACTCGTACAGGGCATGGGTGCTGTCGAGGCCCTCGTAGCATTGCAGCCTGATAAGCCCGGTGCCCAGGGCTTTGGCCATCACCTTGGCAATTTCGGTTTTGCCCACCCCGGCAGGGCCTTCCACCAACAGGGGCTTGTTAAGCTGCATCGACAGGTACACCGACATGGCCAGGGCTTCATCGGTAAAATAATGCTGGTCATTCAGCATTTTGTGGATATGGTTTAAATCTGTTTTTTGCATGGCTACTAATTTTTTCTCAGCTAACCAACCCGGTTCTCAGCGCTATCATAATCAAGTAAATAACAACTTTTACCCATCGGTTGCTGCCAATATTCATCTATATACCCGGATAAAGTTACAAAGTATCGCCCGAAGTAAAGCAAAATTAATCACACCGGTTCCTTAGGCCCCGCTTCAGCGGAGGTTAACCCTGCCCGGCAGCGGGTGGCGTACGGGTAGCTTGTGGTGCCGGCCCAAAAAGCCGGATAGTATCCTGGTGCAGTAGGTTTGACAAGGTTTTGTACAGGGCTTCGTTGTAGTCATACAACTGATGCGGCTGCTCGAAGTACAGCTCCATACACACAGCAAAAAATTCATCTTCATCCACCCCGGCATAGCTGCGAAAGATCGATGCCTCGCCCCGGTTGATTTTGGCCATCTCCTCTTTGGCCAGTTGCAGCCATTTTTTGTACTCATCGAGGTTAAAGAAATGGTGTTCGCCATTGCGGATAATATTTTCCAGCTTCAGGGCATGGGCCATCTCATGCAGGCCCAGGTTGATACCATCATGCGGCCGGGCAAACCCCTCAACAAAGGCCTTCCACGAAACCACAATAGCTTTCAGCCGGGGGTTTACTTCCCCCTTATGGTATTGTTTATTGATTACCGAATAATAGCTGTCGGGATAGACCAGGATCTTGTCAAAATGCAACAGGGTAACGTCCGGCAGGCCAAAGGTGAGTTGTACGGCTGCCGAAGCAATCATGGCCTTCATTTCTTTGGTTACCCGGGGGATTTTACGGGGGATAAACTTCTTGTGCAGGATAAATTCCTTCACCTTCCGCTCAAACCGTTTTTTGCTTGCCGGTGGTAATCTCTGATAAAACGTATTATACCGGGCCAGTGCCTGCCGGTACGCATCGTCCAGCGGCAGCCAGAGCCGGACAGCCCGGTAGATGCCCATAGCCACCTGAGGGTTTTTCAGCATCAGGGCCAGGAAGACCAGGAAAACAACCAGAACCTGTGCCATGCGTACTAGAGTTGCCGCAACAAGCCGGTAATGGCCGTTTCTTTTTCCAGGGTAGTTTTTACCTCCGACACCCCCACACGTATTTGCTCCATGGTATCGCGATTGCGTACGGTTACCGTATCATCTTCCAGGGTTTGGTGATCAATGGTGATGCAGTAGGGCGTACCAATGGCATCCTGTCTGCGGTACCTGCGGCCAATGGCATCTTTTTCATCGTACTGCACATTAAAATCATACTTTAATTCATGTAAGATTTCCCTGGATTTTTCCGGCAGGCCGTCTTTCTTCACCAGGGGCAGCACGGCCGCCTTCAATGGTGCCAGGGCCGGGGGAATTTTAAGCACGAGGCGCTCCGAGCCATCGGGCAGGGTTTCTTCGGTATAAGCCGCGGTTAACACAGCGAGGAACATCCGGTCAAGGCCAATGGACGTTTCCACTACATAAGGGATATAGCTTTTATTTTCCCGGGGGTCGAAAAACTGCAGTTTTTTGCCCGAATATTGTTCATGGGCCGCCAGGTCAAAATCGGTACGGGAGTGGATGCCCTCCAACTCTTTAAAACCCATAGGGAAATTAAATTCAATGTCGGCTGCGGCATTGGCATAGTGCGCCAGGTTCAGGTGGTCATGGAAGCGGTAGTTTTCCTCGCCCAGGCCTAAAACCCGGTGCCAGTTATACCGCTTTTCTTTCCACGCCTCATAAAATTTCAGCTCCTCCCCGGGCTTAACAAAGTATTGCATCTCCATCTGTTCAAACTCACGCATACGGAAGATAAACTGGCGGGCAATAATCTCATTACGAAAGGCCTTGCCCACCTGGGCAATACCAAAAGGCAGTTTCATGCGGCCCGATTTCTGCACATTCAGGAAATTAACGAAAATACCCTGGGCAGTTTCCGGGCGCAGGTAAATATTGCTGGCATCGCCTGCCACTGAGCCCAGATCGGTAGAGAACATGAGGTTAAACTGGCGCACGTCTGTCCAGTTGCGCGAACCCGATACCGGACAGGCTATCTCTAATTCTTCAATCAGGTCTTTTATGGCCTGTAAATCAGCCGCAGCAAAGGCGGTCTGCATTTTCTTATTGATGGCGGCAATTTTTTCCCGGTACTGCAACACCCGGCCATTGGTGGCCAGGAATTGCTCTTTGTCAAAAGCATCGCCAAAGCGTTTGGCTGCCCTGGCTACCTCCTTGTCAATCTTACCCTCAATTTTAGCTATATGGTCTTCTATCAAGACATCGGCACGGTAGCGTTTTTGGGAATCTTTGTTGTCAATCAACGGGTCATTAAAGGCATCCACGTGGCCGGAGGCTTTCCAGGTGGTGGGGTGCATAAAAATAGCCGCATCGATACCCACTATGTTTTCGTGCAACTGCACCATGGATTGCCACCAGTACGTGCGAATATTGTTTTTCAATTCTACCCCGTTCTGACCGTAATCGTAAGTAGCCGCCAGGCCATCGTAGATTTCGCTGGAGGGAAAGATAAACCCATACTCTTTGGCATGGGCGATAATTTTCTTCAGAAGGTTACTGTCGGTTTTTGCCATAGCTGCAAATTTAGAAAAGAGATTACTACAAACTTGCTGCCATAGATTATTTTCTTATCAGGCGCCCTCAAACTTAAAGGCCACCTTGTTCAGGCTTTCTTTGGAACCCACCAGGGTAAGGATATCGCCCCTGCGCAGACGGGTGTAACCGTGGGTAATAATAAAGCTGCCCCGCCTTTTCACCGACAGCACAATCACATCGGCCGGCAGCCGGAGGTTGCGTAAGCGCAAGCCGTGCAAATCGGTATTGATCACCTCCACATCGCGGGTATCCTGGTTTTCCTGCATACCCAGCAGCAGGGTAGCCGCCTGCGGTGAGCGCACAAAATGATCGAGCAGGCTGACAATGGCCGTTGACGGGTCAACAATCAGGGCCCCCAGTTGATGGAACTTATTAAAATTAAAACGGTGGTTAAGCCTGACGATAACATCCTTGGTGCCGATATGCTCATACACCAACTCACAGATCGTGTAGTTCTCATCATCGGTAAGCATGGTCACTATTGCCTCCGATTTCCGGGCTTCAAGTTCTTCCAGCATGGCTAAGCTCAGGTTGTCTATCCTGCGCACATCCAGGTCCGGGTATTCCGCTTCATCGATATCTTTTTTCAGTGTGGCAATTTTTACCATCCAGCCATTTTCTATCAATTGCCGGGCCAGGGCTACCGACTGTGGCTCCAGGCCAAAGATGATAGCATCACGAATTCCGTCAAATTTGGGTGTGCTGGCACGGGTGTGGCCCTCACCAACAATATTAATGGCCCATTTAAACAGCGGGGGACCCACAATCTGGTTGATAACAATCACCGAAATAACAATGGTAGCAAACTCTACGCCCCATTCGGGAAACGAAGCCGCCACTACGGTGGCCAGCCCCAGGCCTACCCCGGCCTGGGTAACATAGGGCATCCAGGCAATGCGGTTAAACAGTGGCGGGTCACCGGCCAGTTTACCGCCAATAAAGCCACCGGCCATTAACGACACCAGGCGAATAAAAAACAGGATGGCCGTAATCAGCAGTACATCCCCAATGATATTCAACTCAATAGCTGCCCCGGAAAGCACAAAAAAGGCCACGTAGATGTAAGGGCCGGATTTCTCCAGAATACGCAGGAACTCCGCCCGATAGGTACTGTAGTTCGTCACCAGGAAACTGCCCACAATACACACCATCAGCGGCTCAATGCTGATGGTATGCTGAAAGGTAGCCAGCGTGTACGTATCCATGTAATGATTAAGCACATAGATCAGGTAACCGGCCACAATAACCAGGATACTTTTAACCTCAAACCTGAAAGATGCTTTTAACAGCAGGATCAGCAAACGGCCCAGAAGCAGCCCGGTGATAAAGCTCAGAAGCAGTTCGAGGAGCAGAATAAATAGCAGGGCCAGGTTTAAATCGGTGCCTTCGAAAATAGCAATAGAAACCTCCAGGGTAAAGGAAAAAAGTAAGATGACAAAGAAATCTTTGAGCACCGTTACCCCCAGGGCCGTTTGTACAAATGGCCCCTTGGCGCGCATCTCGTTAACAATGGCAATGGCCGAGGCCGGAGAGCGGGCGACAAAAATTACCGCAAACAAACTGGCAATAGCCGCCTTAAATAAGGGGGGCTGATCCTGCATAAACGGGATGAGACCGGCCAGAAAATACACCCCGATGGCACTAAAGATAAAAGTTACAATTAACTGACTGGCCGTCATCCATTTTATGCTGTTCAGGCGGCTGCGCATTTCGCGCAAATAGAGCTCGGCACTGGCAGCAAAAGCAATAAAAGCCAGGGCAATATCATTAATAAACCCCAGATGGGGTATAGATTGGGCAGGAACCAGGTTAAACACAAACGGGCCGGCCACTATACCGGTGATAAGCAAGCCGGTGATTACCGGCAACTTGTGCCGGACAAAATATTGGGCGATAACATTAGCGGCAATGGCCACCAGGGCAAAGCCTCCGATTAACTTCACTATGTCATAATCAATTGGCATCAGGTTCAATTGGTTCGTAATGATTTTCGCTATTGCAAAAGTTTAAGATACGCAATTAATATCAAACTTCCCTGAAAAACTTTTTACAAACCGTGGCGAAACAGGGTTGCCCACTTGCAAACAGTCACTGGCAATAAGTGCCATCTAGCTGATTTTCAACAGGTAGGACAGGTGGGTGAGCAACTATTTAACAGCCTGCAGATACCAGTCAACCGTTTTATCAATACCTGTCTCAAAATTCTCTTCGGCCTGCCAGCCGAGCTCGGTTTCTATCTTGGTGGCGTCAATGGCATACCTGCGGTCGTGTCCGGGGCGGTCGGTAACAAAGCTGATAAATTCCTTATAGCTGCCACCTTCTGGCCGGGGCCTCTTGGCATCAAGTAAGGCACAAATTTTATCCACAATATACAGATTATTACGCTCGTTCCGGCCACCGATGTTATAGGTCTCACCACTGCGGCCTTTGTTGAAGGCCAGTTCTATCCCTTTGCAATGGTCGAGCACATAGAGCCAGTCGCGGATATTTTTGCCATCACCATAAATAGGGATAGGCTCCCCGGCCAACGCTTTTCTGATAATGGTAGGGATAAGTTTTTCCTGATGCTGTTTAGGGCCGTAATTATTGGAACAATTGGTGGTCACCACATTCATGCCATAGGTATGGTGATAGGAGCGCACCAGAAAATCGGAGGCGGCTTTGGAGGCGCTGTAAGGGCTGTTGGGGGCATAGGGCGTTTCTTCGGTAAACAGGCCGGTTTCGCCCAGGGTGCCGTACACCTCATCGGTAGATACGTGCAGGAAGCGGTTGGCCTCCTTGCCCGGCACCACTACACCCGGGGCCTGCAGCCAGTGCTGGCGGGCAACTTCCAGCAGATTAAACGTGCCGTTGACATTGGTGCGGATAAATTCGGCCGGCCCGGAGATGGAGTTATCTACGTGCGACTCAGCCGCAAAATGAAACACCCCGGCAAAGTCATACCGGGCAAATAACCCTGCAACCAATTCCGTATCCACAATATCGCCCTCAACAAAGTGGTACCGGGGATCAGCGGCCACTTCCCTGAGGTTCTCCGGGTTGCCGGCATAGGTAAGTAAATCGAGGTTCACCACCTCAACATCCGGATTGCTGTCGAGAAAATAGGGAATAAAGTTTGACCCGATAAACCCGGCCCCTCCGGTTACTAAATAAGTTTTTGCTGCCATTGACTACTGATTCCTGAAAATCTTTCTGCAAACATACTACGATTTGGGGTATTGCGGCTACGCTATTACGGTTCTTCAGGCGAGGCAAACAAAAATATAGTGCCGATTGAACGGTAATCTCCCCCGGATTCGTTCTTTTTGCAAATATTTACTGTTGTTAGGCTTTGCGAAACCGGATTCTGATATTGCCCGCCATTATTTTTGTCGTGCTGCTTGCCTACCTCCCCACGTGGCAAGGTAAAGGGCCGGAGGTTCACCCCCTGACCAAATCCTGGGAGGTGGCCATTCCCAACCAGCAGGTGCCGGCAGGGTTGACCTCGTTAAGCGCCAGAGCGTGCGGGGCCTGCCACCAGCAGCATTATGCCGAATGGCAGGTATCTACCCATGCCCAGGCCTGGCATGACCAACAATTTCAGGCCGAAATAAAGAAAGAGACCAGCCCGTTTATGTGTATTAACTGCCACACCCCGCTGCAAAACCAGCAGGAATACAAGGTAACCGGCTTGCTTGACGGGGACCTTTACCGCCCGGTTAAAGAAAAAAACCCGGCTTTCGACCCCAGCCTGCAACAGGAAGGCATTACCTGTGCAAGTTGCCATGTACGTGACGGGGCCGTAATTGGTACCACCGGCAATAAAAATGCCCCGCACAAAACGGTTAAAGACCCGGAGTTCCTGTCGGAAAAGTTGTGTATCTCCTGCCATAATGCCACCGCCATCCTGACCCCGGAACTGGTTTGTACCTTTGAGACCGGGGATGAATGGCAGGCCGGGCCATTCTTTGGCGAGAAGAATTGCATCAGTTGTCACATGGCCGAAGAGTTTCGCGAGAACGTACCGGGTGCCGGCAAGGCTTTGAGCCATCAGCATTATTTTGCCGGCTCGGGCATCCCCAAACACGATACTCTGCAAACCAAAGGCTTAAATGGCCTGGTTTTTTACCCTTCATCGGTTGCCGCAACCCTGCCGGCAGGCGAAGAGTTACGCTTTAGCCTGAAAGTAAAAAATGAACTGGCCGGCCACCGGGTGCCAACCGGTGACCCTGAACGGTATTTTTTGATTACCCTTGAACTAAAAAACCCGGCCGGCAAAGTGCTGGCCAGCCAAACCGAACGGATTGGCGAAAAATGGCAGTGGTACCCGGAAGCTAAAAAACTGGCTGATAATAATTTGTATCCCGGTGAGGAACGAACCTACGTTTTTAACTACCTGCCCCAGGCCACCGGAATACTTATCCTGAACCTGACGGTAACCAAACACCGGCTGGCCCCGGAGTTTGCTGAGTATAATAAATTAGACGACAGCTATCCGCTGTTCATTACCATTTACGAAAAATCCTGGACGGTTGCCGTAAAATCTGCTTCGTGAAGTTGTGAGGGTTAACCTCAGTTATTCTTTTTCTTCTTTTTGGTACCGAACAGATTTTGCAGTTGTTTGTTGGCTTCTTCAAGCGCTTTTTGTTTGGCCCTGGCCGCCTCCTCTTCCGCAACCTTTTTCAAACTGTCCTGCTGCTTTTGTAATTCGGCCGCTGCCCGTTTTCTTTGCTCTTCGGCCAGTTGCTTCACATCGGTGTTGGCCAGGCTGTCGGCCAGTGTCTGGTCACCCCCGGCCCTGTTTACCAGTTGCCTGACAGCCGTTTCTTTTACGGCATCTTTGCTATCGGTACCCAACAGGTTAATTTTGGGGTTATCATAAGTACCGCCTAACCCCAGGTTAATTTTTATTACGTCCGTATCCCGGGTATTACCGGTCAGGGCGCCAATAGCGGCATTCACCTGGCTGCCCAACTGGCCGGCCGGGATGTCCATTTTAATCTGGTAATCCAACGACCCGTCCAGGCCGGTGCTACCGCCAATGTTAGCGTTATAGCTATTTAACTTCAGGTCAAACGGCTTAACATTTAACCGGCCATTTTTGATACGCACTTTCATCACCATATCTTTCAACACCAGGGCTTCTTTGGCCGATCCCTTAAAGTAGCGGGTAATGCCAGCCACCAGTTGCGGGTTATTTACCTCGGCACTTTTTACCGCCAGCAGGCCGCCACCGGTGAGCGTGGCCATATCCGGCATCATATCAGGTTGCAACCGGCCGCGCAAGGCGAAATCGGTAGAAACATGGCCGGCTACGTGCCGGGCAACAGGCGCCAGGGCCTGTACGGTATTAAACGCAGCATAGGCTTCCCTGATGCTGACCCCGTCAACACCGAATTGCATAGCGAAGGCCGGTTTTTCCAGGTTGCGGGTATCGTAATTACCGGTGAAAGTAATTGTGCCGCCCAGGGTGGAGGTACGCAGGTTATCGAGGTACACTACCCCATCCCTGACCCTGATTTCCCCCCTGGCCTCACGCAGCACCATGTCTTCATAAAGGATCTGGTTGATATCAGCCTGCATAACAAAATCAATATTCTGCGGCACCTCAAAAACCGTATAAGGCTCCGGTTCTTCTTCAGCGGCAGGCGTAGGCTCTTGGGCTGCCACCAGCCACTCATTCAGGTCGATTTTTTGTGATTGCAGGTTGAGGTTACCCCTGATAGTCTGGTCATTAAAAATGTATGCCAGATAGTTGCCCAGGGTGCCGTCAAGGTTAAAATCGCTGGCGCCAACGGTCATAGACAGGCCGGTTACCTGCATCTGCCGGGGGGTAAAAGTAAATTTGCCGGTAGCTATTTCCATGCCCTGCGGCAGGTAAAGTGAATCGGTATAGGTGAAGTTATTAAAGGCCAGGCTGCCGGAAGAAGTCAGGCGCTCATACCGTTCGGCCTCTACATCCGACATATTCCCCTCGGTTTTAAACCGGCCAAAAATTTCTCCCCCCATCGTAGTGCCGGGCATGGGGTATAATTCATTTATGATCGGGAAAAGCTTATCAAAATTAAGTTTACCTGCCACAGCCGCCTGCCAATGATAATCATCAAAGTTCTCAACTAATAAAGCCCCGGTAACTGGCGACCCGTCCACTTCCATGGCAAACGAGGGCACGGCCAGCCGGGTGTCGTTATAATTGCCGGTGGTATTGGTAATTTCGGCACGGAAGTTAACCCCCTGCAACGGGGCCGGTAAACCGGCATACACAATCTCAGCATTTTTCAGTTCCAACCGGCCATCCAATTGCGGGATAATGGCTTTTACCGAATCGTAGCTGCCCACTGCCTTAAAATCAGCCAGGAAAGTACCCGACATCTCCAGGCCTACGGTAGGGAACATCTTATTCAGGTTGGCCAGGTCCAGGGTGGTAGTCAGCCCCATGTCTATGGGGTAATTAACCAGGTTGCCGATCTTCAGATAAGCATCAAACGGCTCCCGGCCAAACTCAAGGTGCATTTTTGCAATATCAATCCGGGTGTTGTCAAGATTGCCATCATCGCTGGCAACCAACATCTTAACTTCAACGTTGGTTATGGCTTCCGGTAAGGCGGGGTACTGCAACATGCCCTTGTCAACGGCCAGGTTAATGCTAAAAGCAGGCATGGCGGTATCACTATAGGTGCCCTTTACGGCCCCATTAAAACTCACGCTGCCGGATGTTTTCAGGTCCTTAAAATCATCGGTGTAAATGGCCGGGATCAACGAAATAAGGCTTTTAAAGGAGTTGTCTTGCGCAGCAAAGGTTACGTCCATATCCAGGTCATCGGCCGGCATAGCCAGCCAGCCGTCAAAACCGAAGGTGAATTCGTTCAACCGTACCGTGTTCTCCTTAAACGTAAATTTCATTTGGTCGAGGTCCATATTCAGTATCATATCCATCTGCACCTTCTGGCCGGCCAGGTATTCTTCGCCATCGTAGGTTATTTTCTCCAGGATTACCTCCGTTTGGGTAAGGAGGTCAAACACCGACAGAGAAAAATTACCGCTACCGGTATGGTTGAGGTCGTGCAATTCAACATAGGTGGGGATGGTGGCGTCATCATAAACCACATGCCCCCCGGTAATCTGCCAGTTTTCTATGGCAATACGGAAGTCTTCTGTTCCTTCCGGTGCTGATTCCTCTGCCTCATCCCCGGAATCTATGGCAATATCATAATTAGCGCTGCCATCGGCCAGCACCTTAATTAATATGTGGGGTTTGACCAGCCGGATACTTTGCACACTCAGTTGATCATCAAACAACAATTTACCGAGGTTTATTTCAATGGCAAATTCTTCGGCTGCAAACAATACGTTACCGGCAAACTGCCCGCGCCCCACAACCCCCAATTCATTTATCCGGGCGGTGATATTGGGAAAATCAGGAAAGACTGACAGGCTGAAATTGTCAATATCGAACAAAACGTCTGCGTTTATACTGGCGGCCAGTTGCTGATCGATGGCCGCTTTAATCTGGTCTTTAAACAGGTAAGGGGCGGCTATCAGGCCACCGAGCAAAACAACAATAAGTATCGCCAGGATTATGCGTATCTTCTTCATTTTCGTATGGGTTAGTATAGATTAAAAAGGCTTCAGTTTTTAATTTAATGGCCATCTTGCCAGGTCAACCGGGCAATTATCTGCTAATTTCTTGTATTTAACGAACGAAGGCAATATCCGGACGGAGAATTATTCTGTTTTTTTATTGAATTTTTCAGTAAAAGTTACTAACTTTTTACCATTCTGGTAAAGTATAAAGTATGTTCTACCAAACCCTGCCGATATGAAATCTTTACTTCTCCTCCTCCCGCTATTGTTTGGCTTTATTAACGGCCCCGCAGAAAAACCGAAAAATAAGCTTATCGGTTCGTGGACCCTGGTAAAATACAAGTATGGCCACGATGCCGAATTTAACAATGTGCCTGAATTTATTTACTATGTAAAGAATGTAACCGAAAGCCACTTTAGCTGGTGTTCCTACAACCCAGAGGATGGCAACGTAATCGGGGCCGGGGGCGGCACGTATAGTATCAAAGACGATTACTACATCGAAAACACGGAGTTCTGGTACCCTTCCGGCACCAGTATCCCGGGTACCAGGACCTCTTTCAAATACACCTTGAAAGGGAATATGTGGACCATCAGTGGCTACATAAAAGAGGTAGAGCTCAACCCTGCCACCGGTGATATTGCCCCCATTGATTCAACGTATATTTCGGAGGTCTGGCAAAGAATAGACGGGGTGTAAGCCTTATAATTTTTTAACGACAAACTCAACCAGCTTTTTTACCCACTTGGTGTAAGGGGGATAGAAGAAACTGATACCGGTAAGGCCGATGCGCTGTTGCAGCACAGGCTTTTCATTCGAAAAAGCCAGAAAACCATAGTAGCCATGCGATTTGCCAATGCCACTGTTATTTACCCCGCCAAAAGGCAGGTTGAGGTGCGAGAACTGTAACACGTTATCGTTAATGTTAACCCCTCCCGAAGAGGTGGCGCGCATAACTTTGTTAATATTTTTTTTCGACTTTGAAAAAACATACAAAGCCAGGGGTTTAGGCTTACTGTTGATGATAGCAATGGCTTCATCGAGGTCTTTATAACGCACCACAGGCAGAATCGGGCCAAAAATTTCATCCTGCAAAACGCGGGCATCAGGACGCACACCGGTTAAAAGGGTAGGGGCAAAATAATTGTCTTCGGCTTTTATGTCGCCCCCCATAGCTATTGTTGCCCCTTTGTCCACGGCATCGTTGAGTACGGCCTGCAGCCCCTCAAGGTGCCGCTTGTCCACTATCCGGGAATAGTCGGCCGACCGGGCAATGCCATTTTGCTGCTCATTATAATATGCTTCGGCATCTTCCTTTAACGCCTGCAGCAGCGCCTGTTGCTTACTTTCATGTACCAGTACATAGTCGGGGGCAATGCAGGTTTGGCCACAATTAAGAAATTTACCCCAGGTGAGCTTCCTGGCGGCATCTTTACTATCGGCTGTTTCATCTACAATAGCCGGAGACTTGCCGCCCAACTCCAGGGTTACCGAGGCCAGGTTTTGGGCAGCAGCCGCCATAACTATTTTACCAACCTGCGGGCTGCCGGTAAAAAATATGTGGTCGAAAGGCAGTTTCAGCAGCGCCTGGGTTTCGGGCACTGCGCCCGGCACCACGGCTACCTCGGCCGGATCAAATATGTCGGCCACCAGATTTTTGATTAACTCCGCAGTGTGTGGGGTGCGCTCCGAGGGTTTGAGGATAGCCGTATTACCGGCTGCCAGGGCACTCACCAACGGGGCCAGGGTAAGGTTAAACGGAAAGTTCCACGGGGCAATAATCAGGCAAGTGCCCTTAGGCTCATACTGAATGGAGGCCCGGGTACCCAACATAAGCAACGTAGGGGTAATTTTCCGGGGCCGGGCCCAGCGGTGTAAGTTGGCCAGGGCATGTTTTATCTCGGTAGTCACCGGCTGCAGTTCCGAAACGTCAACCTCCACTATGGGTTTACGCATATCTTTATACAGGGCCTCCTGAATTTCCGGCCGGTGGTCATAAATCCAGGTGAGCAGCTTTTTCAGGTTAGCCTTCCGGGTGGATAAAGGGGCGGTGCGCAAGGTCAGGGACTTTTGCTGCTGAAGTTCAAAAAGTCCGGCAAACTGGTCGATGGTATAATCCTGAGGTGTGGGCATGGCAGGGATGCTTGAAAAATGATAGTGTAATAATAGGTTAAAATAAACAAATTAACGGCAACAATTCCCCCGATCATTCTATTATTGCATAAACAAGAAAGCCGATGAAAGAAGTAACTGCCCTGAACAGTGTTGCCCGTTTTCACGAAGTATTCCAACACCCCATTGAGCCGCAACCGGTTATCCCGGCCAAAAAACGCTGTGCCTTACGGGTGGAATTGCTCCAGGAAGAGTTAGACGAACTCCGGCAAGCCATAGAAGACCATGACATTAGCGAGGTGGCCGATGCCCTCTGCGATCTTCAATACGTGCTGGCCGGGGCGGTACTGGAGTTTGGCCTGGGAGAGAAATTTGCCGATTTATTTGCCGAAGTACAGCGGTCGAATATGAGTAAAGCCTGTACCACCAAAGAGGAAGCGGAGCAAACCGTGGCCCATTATGCCCGGCAAGGTACCCCGGCCTATATAGTAGCCTCCGATGGACAGTTTTTGGTTTACCGTAAGTCAGATAACAAAACCCTGAAGTCGGTAAAGTATTCCCCGGCCAGGCTTAACGAAATACTCAGGGGCTAGTTCTTCCGGCTGTCGTCAATAATGCGCACCTCAACCCTGCGGTTAACAGCCCTGTCGGACGAAGAGGTAGAACGTACCAAAGGTTGCGTACCACCAAAAGCCTTGGTTTCAATCCGGCTACCTTCTACCCCCTTATCAACAAGGTATTTTTTTACGGCATCTACCCGCATCTGCGACAGGTTAAGGTTAGCTGTGGGGTTACCTACATAATCGGTATGGCCTTCCAGGCGGATTTTCAGGTTAGGTGTTTCCAATAACATTTCTGCCAGTTCATCAAGTTCGGCATAAGACCCTTCCAGGATAGTGGCTTCCCCCAGGCCAAATTTCAGGTGCTCAAGCTTTAACACGGCCCCTACGCCCCCTTCGATAAGTTTAAATGTTCTTTCCACGGTCAGGTCAGCCGCAGCCCCGGCAAGCGGGTCCACCATTTCGGCCACTTTTATAAACCCCTCATTCTCAATCAACAAAGCGTATTTTTCATGCGCCCTGAAATAAGCGGTAAACTTACCTTCGCTGTTGGTTTTAAGGTAGCCCGTTTCGGACTCATAAGGGAGTTTTTTATAGATAACCGTGATACCGGGCAATGCTTTGCCGGTACGTTTGTTAATGATGGTGCCCGTATAGGTTACCAGGCTATCCGGCTGGGCGTAAGCCGCAGGCACAGCAAAAAATACCGACAACCCAACTATAAGTAGTAAACTAAATTGCTTCATAATGCTTATTTCTCAAGAATTGTAAACTCTACACGTCTGTTCTTACGCCTGCCCTCAACCGTTTCATTAGAGGCTATGGGTTTTGTTTCACCAAAATATTTCACCTCAATACGGCTGCTGTCAATACCTTTCTTCGTTAGGTAATTGGCCACGGTCTGGGCCCTTCTTTTCGACAATCCCATATTATATTCCCCCGGGCCGGTGCTATCGGCATGGCCGGCAATGGAAATCCTGACCTTAGCGTTTTCTGCAAGGTAGGTGGTAAGCCGGTTTAACTCAGGATAAGATTCCTCTTTCAAAGTTGCTTTGTCGAAATCGAAGAAAATATTATTCAGCACAATGGTGGCCTGCACCACTTCGGGCACTAGCAGCATATTGCGGTTTAGCTCATCGTTGGGCGGGTCTTCCCCGGTTAAATCAATGTTTTCACTTATAGGCAGATACCCTTCGGCCTCAGCCCGGAAACCATAAAGATGTCCTTTGGGCAACACTATTTCATATTCACCTGTTTCGCTGTGCGACTTGGTAATGCCTACGGTAACACCTTCGGGTAATTTTTCATAGAGGATTTTTGCCGCAATAGGTTTGCCGGTTTCTTTATCCAGTAGTTTTCCTTTCACTACAATAACATCTTTCGGCATTACCCTGAGGGGCATTTCCACCCTGAAAATATCGGCATCATCATCACTTATGGCCTTGGTATAATAGGCGTAATTACCCGTTATCGGAATATTAAAAAACAGGTCATCCCGTTCGGAATTAATATCAGGCCCCATATTTTGCGGCTCCGACCAATTGGTCCAGGTGTCGTCCAATCGTTTAGAAACATAAATATCAAAACCACCATAACCACCACGGCCATTGGTAGAGAAATATAATGTTTCGTCATCGGCAGCAAGGAAAGGGGAAGATTCATCTCCCACAGAGTTGATCACATCCCCCATATTCAGGGGCTCCGACCAGGTGCTGTCTTCCCGGAAAAAGCTCACATAAAAGTCGCGTTCCCCGCGGGTGTCATCACGCTCAACGGCCATGATTAATACCTGGCGATTGTTCGTTAAGAAGTAATTGGCTTTATCGCTATAATTATAATCATTTTCTATATCAAGGTTATAGGGTTTGGTCCACCGGTCACCTTCTTTGGTACTGATGGAAACCCCGGCTTTCATTTTACCTTTCTTCTCATACCGGTTGCCCAGCAACAGCACTATGGTGTTGCCGTCCGGGGTAATACCACTAACAAAATTAGGCTCGGGGGTATTCAGAGTTGGCCCGGCATTTACGGCCTCCTGCCACTCGCCATTATCGTCCATTTCAGAGTACCAGATATCTTCATCATCGGCCTCACCGCCAACATTGCCCGGGTGGTTTTTACGGCTGAAAAAGAGGGTCCTGCCATCGGGCGACAACAAAGGTTTATATTCCTTGTACGGGCTGTTTACATTGTCGTTCAACCTTTCGGCCAGCAAATTAGTACGCAGGTTATCCATTATTTCTACCTCAATATCCATAGGTTTGGGCGAAGCTGAAATACCGATGGCATCAATACTGTAATATTCGGGTACCGTGGCCCCGTCCAGTTCTATTTTCACACTGGCCACTTCAAAGGTGGTTTGCTCAATTATCAGGCTAAGCAAGCGCCCCTTAAGCGGGATACTGCGGGCAGAGAATGAGCCGACAGCATATTCTTTACCGGCTTTATCGTAAATATACACATGGGTAATGGCTGTTGGGTTATACGACTCGGCAATAACCACTTGTCTTATTTTCATGGGTTTGGCAAACCCCACCTTAATAAATTCTTTTCTGTTGGGCCTGTCGGGTGTCCAGGCCGTGGGGCTTTCACCGGCTGCCGGCAATACGGTAGGTTTACCCAGAACCTGCTCGGCCGAATACTGAATAGGCGTTAATTCCGAAGAAAACTCAATTACTTTGTCGGCCCACTGTATTTCTTGTGGGAAAGCTATGCATGGCAGCACAAAGCCCAAAATGAGGGTTATAACTTTTCTCATGTACACCGGGTTAGGTTATATAGGATGCTCGTTAATTTAATAATTTGTAAACTTACGCGAAAAAATACAGATTACCATTCAATAATCATATTCTTAGGCGAAAAAATTATACAAATTATTTTTCCTTACCGGCCCAGTAATCGGCATTTTTTATCCCCAGGGCAGTAGCATCAAAGACCGGGTCTTTGCCCTCCTTTTGTTGCTGACGATAATCTTTGAGTGCTTTCAGGGCTGGTTTTTGTAATAGTAAAATGGCTATTACATTAAGCCAGGCCATAATCCCCACGCCAATATCGCCCAGTTGCCAGGCAGGGCCGGCCGTAACTGTAGTGCCATAAATGATGGTACCCAGGGTAACCACCCGCAAAATATTGATCAGCCAGGGGTGGCGGCCATTTTGATCGAGATAAGTCAGGTTGGTTTCGGCCATGTAATAATAAGCCATGAGTGTGGTGAACACAAAAAACAATAAGGAGATGGCCACAAAGCCATTGCCAAAACCCTCAAATACCGATTCTACCGCATGTTGGGTAAACCCGGGGCCATCGACACCGGCCGGCAGGTTTTGCCATAAAAAGCTGCCCGGGTTGGCCGGGTCGGCCACATTATATTGATCGGTAAACAAAATCATAAAAGCCGTGGCCGTGCAAACAAATAACGTATCAATATAAACCGAAAAGGCCTGCACCAGGCCCTGCTTTACCGGATGGCTTACTTCGGCTGCCGAGGCAGCATGGGGGGCCGTACCCTGGCCGGCTTCGTTAGAGAAAATACCCCTTTTAACCCCGGCACTGATAGCCACCCCCACAATACCGGCAAAGGCCGGTTCCAGGCCAAAGGCAGATTTAACAATCAGCCGGAAGACATCGGGCACATGGGTTATATTCATCGAAATTATCACCACCGCCATTAAAATGTAGCCAATAGCCATAAACGGCACCACCACCTGGGCCACGTGGCCAATACGTTTTACGCCACCGAAGATGACCATAGCCAGGGCCACGGCCACGGCCATACCCGTATAGAGTGGCGCTACATTAAAGGCCGTTTCCATGCCCGAAGCAATGCTTTGCGATTGTACGGCCGGCAGGAAAAATGTCATACTGAAAATGGTGGCAATAGAAAAGATTACGGCATACCATTTCATCCCCAGGCCCTTCTCAATATAATACGAGGGGCCGCCACGGTACTCATTGTTTACCACCTGCTTGTAAATTTGTCCCAGGGTGGCTTCCACATAAGCTGAGGCAGCGCCCAAAAAGGCGATGATCCACATCCAGAAGACCGCCCCCGGGCCACCCAGGACAATGGCGGTAGCCACCCCGGCAATATTACCGGTGCCTACCCGGCCTGAAATGGCAATGGCAAACGCCTGGAATGAGGATACCCCTCTTGCCGATTCTTTGCCTTTAAATAGCAAACGGACCATCTCCTTGATAAAGGCGACCTGCAAAAAGCGGGTACGCACAGAAAAATAAACCCCTGCCCCCAAACAGAGGATGACAAGGGGCAGCCCCCAGACAAAATCATTGACGGCAGTAACAATATCGGCAAAACTCATACTATTTCATTGAAAGCGTAAAAGGCCCAAATATAGAACAATAAGTAAATAAACAAGTGCGTAAATTATACCACGAGCGGATAGCCCCCTGTGAAGAGTGGGAGACGCAGGGCAGATGAGATGGTTATAAAACAAAAGCGGATGCAACTCTGACGAATCACATCCGCTTCACGCCTTAGCCACCGTAGCGACTAATTTGTGCCAAGCTACTGTTTCAACTTCACTTCACTGAACAATGCCGAAACATTGCATCGCAAAGGTCTAACGCTGATGATAACCCCACTCTCAACTGCCGGCCTTTCAACCAACCGCCTATAAGGCTTATTGCACTTTGCAACTTGCGTTGTTTCAACTTTCAATCTTGCGACTGTCCGTCTTTTGTGCGACCTTACGAGTGAAATTCTCAACTTGTTTGGAGTTCTGCCTCCAGTTGTTTTTCCCTCACTTGGTAATATCAAAGGTAGATCAAAAAATATATGCCAACCAAATTTTTTTATTATAAGTTATCGACAACTTATGCACCCCGTTATACCCTAGTTATGCACCGGTTTATCCACAGGGTTATCCACATTTTGCCTGTTCTACGGCAGGTTCAGGGCAGATGGCAGGGTGGGGGCTACCCTTACGTTAGCGGCTTGCTCAAAAGCATAGGCCATTGCAATAAGTTTGGGCTCCTGCCAGGCTCCCGAGAACATGGATACCCCTACCGGCAAGCCGGCCACATAGCCGGCCGGTACGGTAATATTGGGGTAACCGGCCCGGGCCGCCAGCGAAGAACTGCCACCCCCATAATGATCGCCATTGATTAAATCAATACACCAGGCCGGGCCGCCCGTGGGCGCTACGATGGCATCGAGGTTATGCGCTTTCAACGTAGCATCTATGCCTTTTTGGCGCGAAAGTAACAACACTTTTTTCAGGGCCCCGGTGTATTCTTTTTCGTTTAAATCCCCTTTTGCCTGTGCTTCTTCCAGTATTTCCTGCGCAAAATAGGGCATCGACTCATCACGGTTGGCCTTGTTGAAGGCAATCACTTCGGCCAGGGAATTAACGTTGGCATTGGCGCTGGCGAGGTAGTTGTTCACCCCGTCTTTAAACTCGTACAACAAAACCTGGTAACCGGCATCACCAAATTCGTTAATCGTCTTGATCTCTACCGGATCAATAACCGTAGCCCCGGCCTGCGCCATCGTGGCCAGGGCCTGCGCCATGATGCGGTCAACTTTTTCATGAAAGCCAAAGGTGCTGCGCAGTACACCTATGCGTTTGCCTTGCAAGCCCTCTTTATCTAAAAATTGGGTGTAATCAGCGTAACGTTTGCCTTCGCTTTCTTTGGTGCGTTCATCCCCGGGATCGGTGCCGGTAAGCGGCCCCAGCAAGGCCACGGCATCGGCAACCGTGCGGGCCATAGGGCCGGCCGTATCCTGGGTGGCCGAAATAGGAATGATACCCGAACGCCCCCATAGACCTACCGTGGGTTTAATGCCCACGATACCATTGGCAGAAGCAGGGCAGACGATGGACCCGTTAGTTTCGGTACCAATAGTAATCGCACAAAGGTTGGCCGACACGGCTGCCCCCGAACCGGAGCTGGAGCCACAGGGGCTGCGGTCTAAGGCATAGGGGTTACGGGTTTGCCGGCCACGCCCGCTCCAACCACTGGAGGAGCGGGTGGAGCGGAAATTGGCCCATTCGCTCAGGTTGGTTTTGCCAAGCAAGACAGCTCCGGCTTGGCGTAACTGCTTAATAATAAAGGCATCCTCACCGGCAATATTGCCTGCCAGGGCCAGTGAGCCGGCTGTGGTCATCATTTTGTCGGCCGTATCAATATTATCTTTTACCATGACCGGAATACCGTGCAAGGGGCCACGTACCTTGCCTTCCTGGCGCTCCTTATCCAGGGCATCGGCCAGGGCCAGGGCATCGGGGTTGCGCTCGATAACCGCATTAAGCCCCCCTTCAACCTTGTCTATTTCTTCGATACGCTGCAGGTACATTTCACAAAGGGTGCGGGAAGTATATTTCCCGTCCGTCATTGCCTGCTGCAGTTCCGCAACGGTTTTTTCTTCTAAGGCAAACTCTTTGCCTGCCGGTTTTTTTTCCTTGCTACCCCCCTTATCGGTAGCACAAGCCTGCATGGTTACCAGGGGCACAGCCGTACCCAGGGCGGTAAGCTGGATAAAATTTCTTCGTTTCATAGTTCGTCAGGTTAAGTCAGGATTTACTGTTTATTATAAATTCTCCAGAATAAAATCTGTCATCAGGGTATAGAGGTGCAGGCGGGCATTCCTGCGGTAAATACCATGCGCCCTGTCGGGATAGAAGAACAAGGAAAACTGCTTGCCCCGGGCAATCAGGGCATCGGCCAGGGCAATGCTGTTTTGCACATGCACATTATCATCCCCGGTGCCGTGGATCAACAGAAACTTTCCTTTAAGGTTGCCGGCATACGTCACCGGGGAGTTCTCATCATACCCTGCCGGGTTTTCCTGCGGGGTTTGCAAAAAGCGCTCAGTGTAAATGGTATCGTAATAGCGCCACGAGGTTACGGGGGCCACGGCTATGGCCGTTGAAAACACCTCGCTGCCCCGTAAGATTGCCAGTGATGCCATATAGCCCCCAAAGCTCCAGCCCCAGATACCGATGCGGGCAGCATCTACATAAGGCAGCCCGGCAAGGTATTTTGCCCCGGCTATCTGGTCTTCCACCTCCAGCTTACCCAGTTGTTTATAGGTTTGCTTTTTAAAATGCGCCCCCCGGCCACCGGTACCGCGGCCGTCAATTACCACAATCACATAGCCTTTTTGCACCAGCATCTGGTGCCAGTAATAATGGCCTCCCCCCCAGGCATTACTGACACTCTGCGAGCCCGGACCGGAATATTGGTACATCAGCACCGGGTATTTTTTGGCCGCATTAAAATCAGCCGGCTTGAGCATATACCCATTTAGGGAGGTGCCCTCTGCCGTGTTAAACGTAAAAAACTCCTTATTTACCAAACCATACGCTTTGGCGGTGGCCAGCAAACCCGCATTGTCCTCCAGCACCTTAATTAGTTTGTTGCCTTTGGTTTGATACAGTTCTACCCTGTCAGGCGAAGTGGCGCTGCTGTTATAATTAAGGTAGTACTTAAAATCAGGGCTCATATTCACCCGGTTTACCCCGGGATGGAGCGATAGCTTGCGCTTATGCCTGCCCGACAAATCAATGGCATAGAAATATTGTTCGAGGGGTGATTCCTCATGCGAAGTGAAATAAAGTGTCTGCCGCCTGCTTTTCTGGTCGATGCCGACAAAACTCACCACCTCCCAGTCCCCGGTGGTTATCTGCCGTACCAATTTACCCTCAATAGTATAGAGGTAAATATGCTTATAGCCACTGCGCTCGCTGGTGGCAATGATATGCTTACCATCATCGAGGTAAAGCAGGTCTTCCACATCCACATAGGTATCCGACTCATCGGTAAAGACCAAAGTGGCCTTGCCGGTGGTGGCATCGGCATGCAGCACGGTAATTTTATTCTGGAGACGGTTCATCCTGCGCACCGACAGCACTTCCGGGTTTTGGGTCCAGGTAATCCGGGGAATGTAACGATCGGTTTCGGTACCCAAATCAACATGGGTTAGTTTCTTGTTTTCCAGATGATAAATATTTATTTCAACCAGGGCGTTCATCTCACCGGCCTTGGGATATTTATACCGGTAATCTTCGGGGTAAAGCTGCCCCTGGTGCCACACCTGCATATTGTACTCACGCACGCGGCCTTCATCAAACCGGTAGAAGGCCAGTTTCTTGCTATCGGGCGACCAGGCAAAAGCTTTGGTCAACGACAGCTCTTCCTCATAAACCCAATCGGCACTGCCATTGATAATGTGGTTGGCCTTGCCATCGGTAGTCACCTGTACTTCCTGCATATCGGCCAGGGTAACATAAAATAAATTGTTATCGCGGGTGAAGGCCACGCTGGCGCCATCGGGCGAAAAGGTACCATACGCCTGGCGGCCGGCTGCCAGTTTGCGCAATTCCCGGGTCTGGCGGTTATAAATATAGTAAACAGCGGTATATGACCTGCGGAAAATAGGTTTACGGTTTGTAAGCAAAAGAATTTGCTGTTCATCAGGGCTAAAGGCATAATCATCAATAGCCAGCATGGGGTCAAGCGCCTGGCCATCCAGTAGGGTTTCCACAATATCACCGGTGGTAACATCATATTTTACTACGGCATTCCCCTTGAGGGCGGTGTAATACCGGCCGTCATTCATCCAGCGAATACCATAAACCGATTTGCTGCGGAAAATATTTTGGCTGGTAAAATCTTTGACCTCAATCTGTTTCTGGGCTACAACCTGGCTGCTCAATAGCAACGACAAGATAATTACTGCTGATTTTCTCATATGCTACATTTTCGTTTATTCAAAACTATCAGAACTAATGATTTATGCTAATCTATTCTGATCAGAGGTAATGGCAAGGTATTGATGGGGAATTTGCCGTTAACCCGGGCATTACCCCCCGGCTTTCTTTTTCCTTACGATATCATCAACAATCAGCCGGGCATGTTCACGGGAATTTTCGATAAACCACTTATTGGTTTTCAGGCCTCCGCATACTACCCCGGCCAGGTAAACATTGGGGCTGCTTGCTTCATTGGTTTCCTGGTTATATACCGGGGTGTGGAATTCATCCTCCTGAAATTCAACCCCCAATGATTCCAGAAAAGAAAAATCGGGTTTGTAGCCGGTCATGGCCAGGACAAAATCATTGGCCAGCGTAAGGTAGCCCTCAGGGGTGCGTACTTCTACGGTATTTTCGGTAATACGGGTTAGCTCTGAGTTGAAATAGGCCTTGATTTCCCCTTCGGCAATGCGGTTTTCAATATCAGGCTTCACCCAGTATTTCACGGTCTCGCGGATTTCGTCCTCACGGATGACCATAGTTACTTCGGCCCCCTTGCGGTAAGTTTCCAGGGCCACGTCAACAGCCGAGTTGGCGGCCCCTACCACAACGATCTGCTGGCCAAAATAAGGGTGGGGCTCATCATAATAGTGTTTTACCTTGGGCAGGCCCTCGCCTTCGATACCCAAAAGGTACGGGTAGTCATAAAAGCCGGTAGCCATAATGATATGCCTGGCCCGGTAAGTGTTCTTGACTGTTTTAACAGTAAACAGATCATCCTGGCGAATGATTTTATTCACCTTCTCATAAAGTTTTAGCTGTAAACCCCATGCCGTGGCTACCCTGCGGTAGTACTCCAGTGCTTCGAAACGGTTGGGTTTGGCCTGGTGCGAGATAAACGGCACATCACCGATTTCCAGTTTTTCCGAAGTAGAGAAAAAAGTCATGCCCCTGGGGTAGTTATAGATGGAGTTTACCAAACAGCCCTTGTCGATGATCAGGTAGGATAACCCCGCTTTTTTAGCTTCAATGCCACACGCCATGCCAATGGGCCCGGCCCCGACAATGATAATATCAAATGGTTCCATAACACAAAAGTAAACCGAAACCGGCAATCCCGGCCGGCTACTTACGGGCTAAATTGTTGCGGTTTTGCCGGAACTGCCGTATTTTTCTCAGATGAATTACCGTTTTTTTGCCACCACCCTCAATCACAACGAAAAAGAAAAGAGTAAAGACTACCGCAATGTGGTTATTATGCAGGCGGTAATTATTATAGCCGGCCTGGCCCTAACCCCCTTTGCCGACTTTGCCAACCCGCAGGCCAAAGACAAGCTGATTATTACCCTCTTTTCCGGTTTTGGGGCCGTATATTCTTTTTTACTGTGGGATTTACTGAAAAGCTTTACCCGCAGCAGGGTGCTGGTACGGTTAGTATTGGCGGTACTGGTTTTTATTACCGTGCTCGGCTTGCTGGGGGAGTTTCCGTACTATAAAATTCTGCAGATAGACAACCGCAGAGGCTATTTGCTGTTGATTCATGGCCTGCTGTTTCCCGTAGAAATACTCATTATCGGCTATGCAATCCGCGATCTGTTTGCCGGGCGGCAATTCACCGCCAGCCGGTTATGGGGTGCTGCCTGCGTATATCTGATGATCGGCATCACCTTTGGCAGCCTGTATGACCTGCTCAATATTCTGCAACCGGGCGCTTTTGGTGTTGAACTGCACCTGGGCCTGGCCAGCTATGCCGAAAGTATTTATTATAGTTTCAATATCCTGGGCGGTTTGGATACCGCCTACCCCAATACCTCCCGGCTGGTGCGTAACCTTGGCGTTATCGAGGCTGTGTGGGCCAACCTGTATGCTATCCTGATTATCGGCAAACTGTTAAGCCTGCCCCCCGGCAAGGAATAAACGGTAAAGGGCATATAAAAAATCAGGGCTCCTGCGGGACAGGAACCCTCGATTTTAACCTAACCTTAACCTAATTATGAAAGTACTAATTCGTACACCCTTATAAACGAAACAGGGATATAAATAGTTTAAATTTTTTTTATTTTTTTTTATTTTTTTAGCCAAAACATCCATAATTTGCTTTCTATGCTGTCTATGCCTGATTTTATTTTAGAATTCTTCTTAATAAAGCCTTACCCTTATGGCTTATACGGTAAATTAGCCTATCTTCATACTTAATTAAAAACCCAACAAATTCTATGGCAAGAAAGAAGATTATCCTTTCTATTGATGGCGGTGGTATCCGGGGCATTGTACCCGGGCAAATACTCATTCATATTGAGCGTTTGCTGAAAGAAATCTACGATGAACCTACCTATCGAATTGCCGACCATTTTGATATGGTAGCCGGCACCAGCACCGGGGGGCTGCTGGCCTGTGCTTACCTGCTGGGTGAGTATGACCGGCCGAAGTTCACGGCCGAAGAAGTGGTGGATATTTATTTTGAGCGGGGCGATGATATTTTCAACATCCCGTTGTTTCACCGCATACGTACGGCAGGCGGGATGCTCGATGAAAAGTACCCGGCTACGGGCCTGGAAGAAACCCTGGCAGATTATTTTGGTGAGGCTAAATTGTCTGACCTGCTCAAACCCTCATTAATTACAGCCTATGATATCAAGCGCAGGAAGGCCCATTTTTTTACCCAGCACGATGCCGACAAGCCCGGCCGTAATTTTTACCTGCGGGATGTAGCCCGTGCCACTACTGCGGCCCCCACCTTTTTTGAGGTGGCCAAAATAAAAGCCGATGACCATAAATATTACCCGCTGATAGATGGCGGAATCTTTGCCAATAACCCGGCCCTGTGTGCCTATGCCGAAATGCGCAATAAGTTCAGTACCGATGAACTGAAAATTATGGCTTCGGATATTTTGTTGTTATCTATAGGCACCGGCTTTGCCAAGGTCTCGTATTCCTATGACGAGGCCAAAGACTGGGGCCTGGCCGCCTGGGCCAAGCCGGCCATTGATATGATGATGGATGGCGTGGCCGATACGGTTGACTACCAACTTAAACAAATATTTGAAGCTGCGGGCGCCAGCAAACAATACTTGCGGATTAACGGGGCGCTACCCCGCGACATTGACCCCAATATGGATAATGTAGAACCACAAAACCTGCAGGCCCTGAAGCGTTTTGGCGATGACCTCTATCATGAGTACCAGCAGGAGATCCTGGCCTTTTTGAAAATGTAAAGCTTACTTTTTCTGGAAAGGCACGGTTAGGCCCAGCCACGGCATAGCCAGAAAACCATCCATGCCAGGGGCTACGGGAAAGCCCAGGCCGTAATCTATGGCGGTCCTATTGATCATTGACCGGGCACCAAAAATCATAAAGCCACCAACCACGCCATCTACGGCAACAAAATAGTTCTCGGTCATTAAATAAGACTTACGGCTAACCCGCAACAGGCCACCGATATTGATAACCGGGGCCGAAGCAAAGTTGCCACCGGCAAAGGCATATCCCAGGCCTATCGAAACATTCTTGTCGTGCGGGCCAAAGGTAACCGAGGCAAAGGTAATGCCGAAAGGGGCCCCCTCTACGCCTATCACATAACCTACCAGCGCCCCCACCCCGAGGTTTATTCTATCTTCTGCCAGGGGGATGGAAAACTTCGGGGTAATCCAGATTGGCGTTGGGGCAAAATTAAAAAAGAACAGCGGCACCATGCCCACCCCAATAGAAAACCGGTCGGTAATACCAACACTATACTGATTGTAAAAAACCCAGATATTCTGGTAATACGATTCGCCTTTCTTTAAACCATAGCCGTTCGGGGCAAAAAAGTAACGGGCCGATTGCAGGTTGCGGTACCATACATCGCCTTCGGCAACCTCCGCCCCCACTACCTGCTCTATTTTTACAATAAACTTTTGGTGCAGGGTAATGGTTCCCAGGGCCTCGCTCTGCAGCACAACCTTTTCCTTATCCATCGAGATAATCTCCCCGATAAACACATTGCCGTCATTGGTCTCTACCCTGTACAGGGTATCGGCCTTTGGGGTGGACTCGGCATTTTGTGCCATCGCCCCGGCAGCCGCTATCAGAACGAACAAAAAAGCCCACCAAAATTTGATTTTCAGAATGGTTGTTTGCATAAAAAGCAGATTGGTCAGCCAAATATATAAAATTATTCCGGTAATAATTCTACTTTGCCCGGCCTTACTTGCGGTTTACTCCCGCATAGGAAATATCACCGCCTTCCGGTCGTTGTCGAGTTTGGTGCTACGCTCGTAATCACCGTATTTATAATGGATAATATTGGCCTGGTCGGCAAAAATTTCAAGAAAAACAGTGCTGCTTACCTGCAATGCTTTAAACTTTTTCACCCCCTGGTATTCAATATAACACCACATACCGTCTTCTTCCACTTCATTGCCGATATACACCCGTTTCCGCTCCTTTCCATCAACGGTAATGTGTAGATTCTCGAAAAGATAGGCCTGAATTAACGAGTCGCGGTAGGTGGCTGTAGCCTTGTTGCTAATATCCAAGTTAACACCAAACCGTTTATTTAGGGCCTGCTCCAGGTCATCCAAAAATACCCGCTGCGCTACCTGCAAGGTTTTCTGCCGGTCTTTGTAGGCTATATCGCACACACTTACATGAAAAGGGTGCCGGGATGGAATTGCCAGGTAAAAAACAACGAATAAAAAGTTTATCATTGGCTTCGTTTAATGCATTATACAAACGGTTTATAAGTCCTCAAAATTATGCATTATTATTGCAACCGATCGAAAAATTATACTATTGGAAGAGTTTACGTTATTTTTCGGGTTAGGCCTGCGGCATATCCTTGATCTCAGGGGTTCTGACCACATTTTATTTGTTATTGCCCTCACCGCCCTGTTTACTATCAGCGACTGGAAAAAGGTACTGATATTGGTTACCGCCTTTACCATTGGCCACTCAATCACCCTGGCCCTGGCTACCTTGCGGGTAATCAGGTTTAACTCCGACCTGATAGAGTTTTTGATCCCGGTCACCATATTTCTAACGGCCTTTTTTAACCTTTTCCGGCAAAAAGGGGCCGGCCGGCCCATGAAAGCCCAGGTCAACTATTATTTTGCCATGTTTTTCGGGTTAATCCACGGGCTGGGGTTCTCTAACTATTTGCGCAGCCTGCTGGGCAAAGACGAAACCATTGTTACCCAATTGCTGGCCTTCAATATCGGCCTCGAAATCGGCCAGATTGTGATTGTGATTTTGTTTTTGCTGGCGGCCATTCTGGTGGTGGATATTGGCGGGGTAGCCAAACGCGACTGGCGCATGGTGATTTCTTCGGGGGTGGCGGCCATTGCCATCACCATGATGTATGAAACAAAATTTTGGTAAAAAATAAATTCAGCATAATGAAAAACGTAATTTCCCTCTTGTCACTTATCCTTGTCTCCTTTGCCGCCATGGCCCAAAACTGGCAGGGCAAGTTTGAACAACTGGGCCCCGACCTGCCCACACCCAATGAATACCGCAGCGCCTCGGGCGCCCCCGGCCCGGCCTACTGGCAGCAAAGAGCCGACTACGTGATTGCCGTAGAACTTGATGATGTTAACCGGAAAATTACCGGCTCCGAGACCATCACCTACACCAACAACTCGCCCGACCCGCTTACCTACCTGTGGGTACAGTTAGACCAGAACATGCGGGCCCGGGATTCCAACAGCCCGAAAGTGAGGGGCAGTGCCATCAAAGAGAATGAAATCTCCACCAAGAACTTTCAACGGCTTACCGGGGTAGAAGATTATGACGGTGGTTTTAAAATAAGTGCCGTAACCGACACCCATGGCAACCCCCTGCCCTATACCATCAACAAAACCATGATGCGGGTGGATATCCCCGTAACCATGAAAACCGGGGATACGTACGCTTTTTCTATTAAATGGTCGTATAATATCAACGACAGGATGCAGCTTGGCGGGCGCAGCGGTTATGAGTTTTTCCCTGCCGATGGCAATGCCCTGTACACCATCGCCCAGTTTTACCCGCGCATGGCGGTGTATAACGATGTTAACGGCTGGCAAAACAAGCAGTTTCTGGGCCGCGGTGAGTTTACCCTTACCTTCGGTGATTTTGATGTGCACATCACCGTGCCGGCCGACCACGTGGTAGGCGCCACCGGCTGGCTGCAAAACCCCAAAGAAGTGCTTACCCGGGAGCAGATAAAGCGCTTTGAGCAGGCCAAAACTACGTTTGATAAACCGGTAATTATTGTGAGCCAGGCAGAAGCCATAGAACGTGAGCAAAACCCGGTTACCAACAAAACCAAAACCTGGCATTTTACCGCCAGCAACGTCCGCGATTTTGCCTTTGCCTCTTCACGCAAGTTTATCTGGGATGCCATGGCGGTAAAAATTGGCGACAACACCCCGCTGGCCATGTCGTTTTACCCTAAAGAAGGCAACCCGCTGTGGGAGCAGGAATCAACCCGGGCGGTGGCCATTACCCTCGAAAGCTACTCCAAGCGCACCATCAACTACCCCTATCCGGTAGCCATTTCGGTACATTCGGCCAGCATCGGTATGGAATACCCGATGATCTGCTTCAACTTTGGCCGCCCCAACCCCGATGGCACCTACTCTGACGTTACCAAATGGCGCATGATCGGGGTGATTGTACACGAGGTAGGCCACAACTTTTTTCCGATGATTATTAATTCTGATGAAAGACAGTGGACCTGGATGGACGAAGGCCTGAATACATTTGTGCAATCGCTTACCCAGCGCGAATATTACCCGGACATGCCGGCCCGCAGGGGTACCGCAGCCAGTATTGTGAAGTATATGAAGGGCAACCCCGATTACATCCGCCCGATTATGACCAACTCGGAACAGATAGTACAGTTTGGCAATAATGCTTATGCCAAACCGGCTGCCGCCCTGAACATCTTACGGGAAACCGTCATGGGGCCGGAACTTTTTGATTACGCTTTTAAAGAATATGCCCAGCGCTGGGCCTTTAAATCACCCGAGCCGGCTGATTTCTTCCGCACTATGGAAGACGCCTCGGCCGTGGACCTGGACTGGTTCTGGCGCGGCTGGTTCTATACCACCGATTACGTAGATATAGAACTGGCCAATGTGCGCTGGTTTAAAGTGGCTGCCGATGACAAGTCATTTGAAAACAAAGCCAAAGCCGGAAAAATCGCCAACCAAAATGTGGATGAGGAAGGCAATAACATTGACTTCTCCGGGGGCTACGAAACCATTCGCCTGACGGATACCGAATCGCGCCAATACCGGGAATTCATGAACCGCGTGGATGACGAGGCCATCCGCAAGGTTAACGCCAACCGCAACCTTTATGAGCTCACCCTCAAAAACAAAGGCGGTTTGGTTATGCCGGTAATTATTGAATGGACCTATAAAGACGGCACCAAAGAAATAGAAAAGCTACCGGCTGAAATCTGGCGGATGAACGAAACCCAGGTAACCAAGGTGTTTGCCAAAGATAAGGAAGTAGTAAATATCACCATTGACCCCAACCTGGAGACAGCCGATGTGAAAATTGACAATAATTATTTTCCGAAACGGGAAGTAAAGTCTAAATTTGAAAAATTCAAAGACGGTAATTAGGGAAAAATATTTTTATGAAAACTCTTTTTTGGGCAGCATTTGTGGTGCTGCCCTTTGTTGTTACGGCACAAAACTGGCAGGGTAAATTTGAACAACTGGGCGATTTGCTGCCTACCCCCAACAGTTACCGCACGGCCTCCGGCCAGCCGGGGCATAAGTACTGGCAACAGCAAGCCGATTATAGTATTAAGGTTTCCCTTGATGAAAACACCCTGGTACTTGCCGGGGAAGAAGAAGTTACCTTCTATAATAACTCCCCGCAGCCGTTACCTTACCTGTGGTTTCAACTCGACCAAAATATCCGCCAGCCAAATGCCCTGTCATTCCGTGCTGAAGAAACCGCCATTAACGGTACCGAAATGGAGGCCCAGGACATCATGCCTGTTACCGGTGATTACTTTTACCAGGGCGGGTATAAAATTGCCCGGGTTACCGGTGCCAACGGTTCCCCCCTGCCCTACACCATCAACGAAACCATGATGCGCATTGACCTGCCGGAACCACTTACCCCCGGCAACAAAACAGCCTTAAAAATAAGCTGGAGCTACAATATGTACGACCGCCAGCGTGTTGACGGCCGGGGTGGCTATGAATATTTTCCGAAGGATGGCAATTATATTTTTACCGCAGCCCAATGGTACCCGCGCCTGGCGGTATATGACGATGTGGAAGGCTGGCAGAACAAGCAATTTCTCGGCCAGGGCGAGTTTGCCCTCACCTTTGGTGATTTTGATGTGGAAATTACCGTGCCGGCCGATCACCTGGTAGCGGCCACCGGCCGGTTGCAAAACCCCACGGCAGTGCTCACCGCTACCCAACAGGAGCGGCTGGCAGCCGCCACCAGGGCCAGTACCCCGGTAATTATTGTCAGCGAAAAAGAAGCCCGTAAAAAAGAGAAATCGCCTAGCCAGGAAACCAAAACCTGGCATTTTACCGCCACCAACGTCCGCGATTTTGCTTTTGCCTCCTCGCGCAAGTTTATCTGGGATGCCATGGGCGTGCCGCTGGCCACAAACACCCCCCTGGCGATGTCGTTTTATCCCAAAGAAGGCAACCCCTTGTGGGAAGAACATTCTACCCGGGCCGTAGCCAATGCCTTGCAAACCTATTCACACTATACCTTCGACTACCCCTACCCGGTAGCTATCAGCGTTCACACTGCCGACCAGGGCATGGAGTACCCGATGATCTGCTTTAATGGCGGCCGGCCATTAAGCAACGGCAAATATTCTACGTGGCACCTGCAAGCCATGGTCTCGGTTATTGTGCACGAAGTTGGCCATAATTTCTTCCCCATGATTGTTAACTCTGATGAGCGCCAATGGACATGGATGGATGAGGGGCTGAACACCTTTTTAGAACACCAGACCCTGGCCAGGCACTACCCCTACCTGGACCTCACCTGGGGCACACCCCGCGGTATAACCAACTATATGCGCGGCAACCCCGATTATATCCGCCCGATTATGACCAACTCCGAACAAATTGCCCAGTTTGGTTATAATGCCTATGGTAAGCCAGCGGCTGCCCTGTGGGTATTACGCGAAGTAGTTATGGGCCCGGAACTATTTGATTATGCCTTTAAAACCTACGCTCAGCGCTGGGCATTCAAACGGCCCATGCCGGCCGATTTTTTCCGTACCATGGAGGATGCCTCGGCCGTGGACCTCGACTGGTTCTGGCGCGGCTGGTTCTATTCTACGGAATATGTAGATATCAACCTAAAAGATGTTAACTGGTACCCGGTTGGTTACCGGCACGCCTCCAACAGCCGTTACCAGAAAGCTGACAATAAGTTGCGGGTGCCGCAGGAAATCAAGTTGTACAAACCGGGCAGCCGTGCTTACGGGGAGTTTATGAACCGCCCGGACAATGACGCTATTCTTGCCCGGGCAGCCGGCAAAAACCTCTACGAGGTAACCTTTGAAAACCTGGGCGGCCTGGTAAGCCCGCTGCTGCTGGAATGGACCTATGCCGATGGCAGTAAAGAAACCGAATTGCTGCCGGCCGAAATCTGGCGCATGAACGAACATCAGGTAACCAGGGTGTTTGTAAAAGACAAGCAAGTGGTGTTGTTACGGCTCGACCCCGAAGAAAAAACCGGGGATGTTTACCCCTTTAACAATAATTTTCCCCGCCAGGGCGAGGCCTCGCGCTTTGACAAATTTATCAAGGACAACTAACGCGGATAGACAATTTTCACCCGGTGGGTGCGGGTAGTGACAAAGGTATTGTTCAGCCGGGTTGGGGTACGGGCCACAAAATCAAAGCGGTGCTGGACTATCTGACCGGGCTGCAAGGGGAAAGTGTAAGTCAGCACCCCATCGGTAATATTATATTGTTGATCCAGCCCATCGTGCAGGTAACCCCCTGCATCGAGTTTGCCGAGATAATATTTCACATTTTTCGATTTGTCTGACAAATAAACCCGAAGCGTATATGTACCGTTTTTCAGCAGGTTATCATCTTCTTCTACCACAATAATGGGATATTTCTTTTTTAGTTTACCATTGGTCAGATATTCCTTTAGGTCAGTACCCGCAAAGCCATTTTTATACCTCGCTTCGCTCATCAACAGGCCGCTTTCGCGGTATTTTTTTACCAGCCCATGCCGCTTGCCCATCACAAACGGTTCCTCTTTATACAATTTCCCCGATGCATAATACCGTTTCTGCAGGCCGTTTAACCGGCCCATGTCATAGTTCAGCTCGCTACGTACGGTTTTGCCATCGGCATAATATTTGGTTGCCTTGCCATGCAATTTCCTGTCTTTAAAATGCATTACCGCCTCAAGCTTTCCTGCAGCATTATACTTTTTATACGTCCCGCTTATAATACGGCCATCTTTGTCCCGGACAACTTCCGTGGTTTTTCCATCAACGGCCGGTTGGTCACAACCCATAACCATCAGCCATAAAAAAAGCGCAATAATTCCGGTAATCGTAGGTTTCATTCGCTGCGTGACGAAGTTTATTGTAGGTTACTAAGAATAAAGATAGGCTATCCGGCAGACTATTCCGGGTATTTTGCCAGCCAATATTTTAAACTTCCGTTTTTTTTTCCCAATTTAGCAGCCTCAATAAAAATGGCAGTATTATGATAATGGTAATTTTAGTTTATACGCTCTTGTTCCTGGCAATTATCTCGCCCTGGGTATTCCCCAACAAGCTGGTGAGCAAGCATAAAAAAGACCTGGAAGTTTAGTCGCCCCACGAGCAAGACATGCAAACCGGTTTAGCCCTGCTTGCCGGTTTTTTTGTGCCACTTACCCCGGCAATTTGCCGGTTATGCGCTTGCGGACGGCAATCAACAGAGGATTTTGTATGTTTAAGGCCTTAAACAATGCAAACCCCATCGTTGTCAATTATGCGCCATTATTACCTGTCTTTTGTCCTGCTGGTTGTTTTCACCTTCACCGC
>Ga0256839_1001041_pt1 | contig 34602 bp, 25 predicted proteins | sample 354166metaG_FD_185968 | JGI IMG/M metagenome (GOLD analysis project Ga0256839, IMG submission 185968) | Hydrothermal vent microbial communities from Mid Atlantic Ridge, Atlantic Ocean - 354-166 | ecosystem: Environmental > Aquatic > Marine > Hydrothermal vents | place: Atlantic Ocean: Mid...
CTGCTTCCCCATCAGCCCGTGGCGTCCCACCGCGATGCCGTGATCGGACGTGAAGATGATATAGGTCCGCTCGTACTCGCCGATCGACTTCAGCTTCTCCAGCACGCGTCCGATCTGCCGATCGATGTTCTCGATGCACGCGTATTGTCGTCCCAGCTCGTTGCGAATGGTCGCCTCGTCGCGCCGCCTCATGACCCCTTGCACCTTGACTTCGTCCCGCAAGTTCGGATGCCCGTGATGGAACGGATGCTTGGGAAGATAGTTGACCGGAAGGGGAGGCGACTTCGGGTTCACCGGATCGGCCGGACCGTCGTTCGACGCGCCGTACTTGGCCGCCAGTTCCCCGATGGCATTGCGAGGATCATGGGGGTGCGAAAAGCCGAAGTAGATCAGGAAAGGGCGGCGGTTTTGTTGGCCTGCCCGCGCCGAGAGATACTCCAGTACCCGGTCGGCGTGCCACTGACTTCCCCCTTCGGCACTTCCTTCTCGTTTGGTCGCTTCGTGACGGATTTCAAACAGTGCGTTGGCCTCGCGGTAACTGTTCCCCTTCTTGCAGGTACGGAAGGTCTCGTAACCGGCTCGAGCGAACACGGCCGGCAGTGTCCACTGAGCCGCCTCTTGGCGATAAGCCTTCGACGACTCGATCCCCGGTCCGCGCGCACCCGGTACTCGCCACAGCGTCCGTCCGGTCATGATCATCGTCCGTGACGCCGTACAGACGGCGCCGACCCACGACCCCATATGGTGGGCGTCGTCGATCACCATCCCTTCGCGAGCGAGTCGGTCCAGGGTGGGAGTCTGGCAGACGCGGTTGCCGTAACAACGGAGAGACTCCGGCGCCTGGTCGTCGGTGATGATGAACAAGAAGTTGGGGCGTGGCTCAGCACCATCGACTCGGGCAGCAGCGCCGACGAACACGGCGGCGACGATCAGCCCCCACAAAACGGATTGGCGAATCGACGAAGCGAATCTCATGGTCGGACTTCCCTTCATGTAGTGATATCCTGACGGTGATCCCGTCTCTTTCCTGCCGGAGACGGAAACACCGAGTCAGTCGTGACGGACAACAGCTCCCGATGCAATCTGACGGACCGAAGCCGGCTCACCCTGGTCGGCCGACGCCATCGCGGCAAAACAGAGAGCCAGCGACTTGAGGTTGTCGGCGGCCGAGTTGGATGGCTCGCGCCGTTCCTCGATCGCACACAGCAATTCCGACATCGTACCGTCGAAGCCATCATCGAACCATCGGGTGGCGAGCTTGGGGCGAGCGATCCCGTCTTCCAGGTACAACGTCACCTTCTGATGATTCAAATCGCGTCCTTCGCTCACGAGCGTCCCCCGTGTCCCCACGATCACTGTTCGGTCTTGGGGCCCCCAACGCGTGTCGGCTCGGAGCAGCAGCGACGCCTGCGCTCTGGGGAACCGGATCACGGCCTCGGCCAACAGTGGCGGACGCGTCCTCTGAGTACGACTCTTGGTGACCGCTGCGAAAACCGTTTGAGGGCGCTGTTCCCGCAAGTAGCAGTGGATCATGTCGAACCAGTGGATCCCGAAATCGTAGAGTGCCAGATGGCGGATGCGATCAAACGGCGTTCCCGCGCACCAGTTGTGGTCCCAGTGGACCGACAAGTCGACCGCCATCACGTCCCCCAGCACGCCCGCTGCGATGGCCGCTCGCGCATAGCCTACATGCGGTGCCCAGCGTCCGTTCTGATTGACGGCCAAACAGACGCCTTTTCGCCTGGCTTTGGCCACGAGTCTCCTGCCGACCGCCAAATCTTCGACGAAGGGTTTCTGACTGAGGACGTGTTTTCCGCGAGCGATCGCCTGTTGCATGAGCGTCACGCGGGGACCCGGATGCGTGGCTATGTCGACCACACCTACATCCGTCCGATCCAACAATTCCTCTGCCGATCGGCACACCGTCGCGCCTGGGGCGAATCGTTTGCGGACAGCTTCCGCTTTTTTCAGGTCGAGGTCGGTCAGGGCGATCACCGGGTAGCCGGCCTTCCGATATGCGCGCAAGTGCGAAGCGATGATTCCGCCACAACCGATGACGCCGATTCCCGGCGGGGCGCGGCGGGGTCGAGGCGGCCGGTAGGGAAGCTCCGGCGCTGCAATGCGCCGGCGCGATCCCTTCGCCGTGATGGCGTAGTCCTCGTCGCGGATGTGGGGCTTTTGCCGCTTGGCCATAGGGGTTTTTCCGAAAACTCCATGCCGCAAGGAACATGTCCAAGCCGAGGCAACGGCGTGACAGGTTTGGTTACAGGCTCGAAAACGCTCGCAGCCGGCGACTATTCGTCCCGATAAAAACTCTTGGGGAAGTCGGCGCCGTGGCTTCCCGACTCGAGTCGATAATGGCTTCCGAGCCCTCGCTTGGCCGTAAACGGTACTCGATTGGCGTTCGCCTGTTCGAGTCGCTCATTGAGTTCCCGCCGGAACTGCCTGACTAGCTTCTGGTAGGCGGGATCTTCCAGCAGGTTGTGCTGTTCGTGAGGGTCCTTTTCCAGATCATAGAACTCGTCGAGATCCCAGATTCCGTGATACTGGATGAACTTGTATCGCTCGCTGCGAAGAGCGAACGTCGTCGGAGTGTGCGGAAAATTCCACTCCCAGTAGTACTCGTACAGCAGCGTCTTTCTCCATTGGCTCGGGTCCAACTTGCCCGCTGCCAACTGGAGAAAACTCCGGCCGTCCATCTGCTCGGGCGTCTCGATACCGGCCGCCTCCAACACCGTGGGACCGATGTCGATGTTGGCGACGACTTGCTTGCAGACCGTGCCGGCGGAAAACAACGAGGGGCAATGAGCGATAAAGGGAACTCGCATCGATGCTTCATAGGCCGTCCGTTTATCGATCAGACCGTGCTCGCCCCACTGGAATCCGTTGTCTCCCATGTAGATCACCAGTGTATCGTCGTACCATCCACGCTCCTTCAGGTAATCCATTACGCGACCGACGCTTTCGTCGACCGCCAGCAGGGCCTCGCAATAGAGGCGGTAATGCTCGCGGATGTCCATCTTCTGATGGTACGCGAATTCGACGCCGTGCCAACTGTTGCGCTGGTCGAGGAGCCAACGGGGTTTGTTGTTGCGGTTCTCCGGCGTGTCGGCCATTGTCGGCGGCACCGGCATCTGCTTGCCCTTGTATCGTCCTTCATGCCTTTTGGCCGGATAGAACATTCCATGCACGGCCTTGTGGGAAAGATAGAGGAAGAACGGTTTCTCCCCGTCTCGCTGCTTCAACCAGTCGATCGCATAGTCGGTAAGCTCGTCGGTGATGTAGCCCTTCTGCGGAACGTGTTTGCCGTCGACGTTGAGCACCCAAGGGCGGCGGCGGTTGGAAGGATAGTAACGACCTTGCCCGCGGAAGCTGACCCAATGATCGAATCCGGGGCGGGGTGCATCCGATCCGCCGCCCATGTGCCATTTCCCCACGAACGCCGTCTCATAGCCGGCCTGTTGCAGATATTGCGGAAAGAAGATCGTTCCGGGCCGCACCATCCGGTTGTTGTCGACCACGCCGTGATGGTGCATGTATTGGCCGGTGAGCACTGACGCGCGGCTGGGAGAACAGAGGGATGTCGTTACGAAGCCGTTGGCGAAGTGGACTCCGTTTCGAGCCAGTTGGTCGAGTCGCGGCGTCTCCACGAACGGATGTCCCATGTAGCTCATGGCATCATACCGGTGGTCGTCGACCAAAATGAAAATCACGTTCCGTGGCTTGGCCCCGGCGATTCTCTTCATCGGCAAGGCGTCTTCGGCCGAAAGAGGGGGGGACGTCAGTGCCAACAGCGCCAGTGGCAGAACCAACCGACGAAGTCGTGAACGTAACGGCGACCAACACATGGTGAGATCCTCCGTGGCTACGAACATCGTTCAGAAAACACGCGCCCGTCGACGCGGCCGCGGCTCGCGGCGCCTCGAGCCGCACAACCAGCCTCATCATGAGAACTGCAACGCGTGCTGTCAAGAAAGCAGACACTCGGGGACGAGATTTCCCTTCCCCTTCCTCTGCGAGCTCACCGCCTCCGCGTGAGCTTTACGATCACTTCAATTCCCTGAGCCGGACGTTCCGAGACCGGTGACCAGACCACCGGTCACCGAAGCACCTCGTCAACTCGCGTCAATCCGCGTCTTGCAAGCCGGCATTGGCACGAACGGCCACGATATCTTGCAGACGGCCGTTTCGTTCTACCTGGCAATGCCAGGTTCCATGTGCGTCCGGCAACAGGACTCGCTCATCGTCATCGGTGGTGAACCGCCGGCCGTTGATCGCATAGAGGCGATCACCCACGGCGATTCCCGCTCGAGCCGCCGGGGAAGCCGGATCGACGAAAGCGACGAGTCGGATTCCCGGATTGGCCGGTTCGCCCTGCAGGATGACGCCCAGCAGGCGAGGCGGCCCTGCCAACTTCAGCGACAATTCGGTCGGCGACTCGGCGCCGTCCCGCACTACCACCAGCTTCGTCTCGGGTGGTGACTCGTCGACCAACCGCCGAAACGCCGCCTCGCCGCGGATGTCGGTCTCTCCCATGCGAATCAGCCGATCCCCGACGCGGACTCCCGCTCGAGCCGCCGGCGAATCGGGAACGACGCGTGACACGACGAGTGGATGCTCGGAAGATGCATCGACGCGCCACCAAACCCCCAGACGCAAGCGCCGGACCGGTGCCGAGGCCAGCCATTGCTGCGGAGTCGTTTCGTTTTCCCACTGGGATTCTTCGCGGAAACGAGGTGGTTCCTCTCGATTCGCAATCGCCAGGATGGCTCGCAGTGCATACCGGCTCACTCGCTCGATCCCCTCGTGATTGAGCGTCTCCACGTCATCGCTGGGACGGTGGTAATCTCCGTGCAGGCCCGTGTGGAACATGACCACCGGAACGTGATGCGAAAAGAACACGTGGTGGTCGCTGTCCGCTTTCATTTTCCATTTCAGAGATAGTGACAACGATGTGTCTTCCGTCGCCTCCATCAAAATGCGGCGAAGATCGGTCCCGGTGTGGGCTCCGTACACCTCCAACGTGTCGTTCCTCAGTCGTCCGACCATATCGAAGTTGACGGCAAACACGATTCGATCGCGCTCGAGGGTCGGATCGTTCATCCAGTGCTTCGACCCCAGCAACCCCTTCTCTTCGCCGTCCCAGAAGGCGAACAGGATCGAGCGGGCGGGCGGTTCGGGAAGTCGGGTCAACGCTTCGGCGATTTCGAGAACGGCGGCCGTTCCGCTGGCGTTGTCATCGGCACCGTTGTGGATATAGCCGATGGGGCCGTAGCTGTTGCGTCGAGTCCCGTAGCCGACGTGATCGTAATGAGCGCCGATGACGATCACCTGGCGGCTCAACTCCGGATCGCTGCCTGGCAGAATGGCCAGCAGGTTCCGGTAGCCGGCACCGAACGACTGGTAGTAGGTGCCGTCGTCACCGGCGGGTGTCAGTTTCAGTCTGGCCAAGCGCTGCAACAGATAACCGCCGGCCGCGTAGCCGCCTCGAGTTCCCGCCTCGCGGCCCTCCATCGTGTCGTCGGCCAGCACCGACGTGATTTCGCTCAGATCCTCCACCGTGATCGACTGGATGGCTCGCTCCAGGGCCGCATTCTCGCCGGCAAACGAGAAGGCCGACCATACCGGCATGCAAACGGCAACACAAAGAACAAGCCGGTTGTAGGGACAATAGCGACTCACGATGGTGGGACTCCCGGATGAGACATCAGCGAACAAGAAGGCACGTCAGTCAATCGACGGCTTTCTCGGTCTCGGCGACGGGCAGGCACCGGTGCGACCGGGAGAATTATAGCTTACGAACCGTCGGGCCGGGGCGAGCCGGGGATGAAGGACGAATCCGGGCTGAGGTCGAGTGCGAATTTGGCCAGCAGTTCGGCGGCCGCGTCCAGATCATCCAGCGAAACCATCTCCACGGCGCTGTGCATGTAGCGGTTGGGAATGGCCAGCAACCCCGTGGCTACGCCTCCTCGCGAGATCTGAATACTGTTGCTGTCGTTGGGGCAAGCGCGACCGATCGCCGCCAGTTGGTAAGGTATGCGGTTTTCGTCGGCCAAGGCGATCAGGCGCTCCACAACGCCTGGGTTGAGATTGGGGCCGCGAAAGATGACCGGCCCACCACCCAGCTTGATGTCACCTCGCTGCCGCTGGTCGATCGTCGGGCAATCGGTGGCGTGGGTGACGTCGACGGCGACACCGACCTGTGGAGCCACACCGTACGTGCTGGTGATGGCACCGCGCAGTCCAACTTCCTCCTGGACGGTTGACACGGCAAACAGGCTGGCCTTCAAATGAGCCGGATCGGCTCGGCGGAACGCTTCCAACACGACCCACAATCCCGACTTGTCGTCCATCCCCGGTGCGTTGGCCAGGTGATTGTCGAGCCAGCGCACGCCCAGCTCCAACGTGACCGGATCCCCCACCCGCACCTTCGCCAGCGCCTGCTCCTTGTCGGACGCTCCGATGTCCAACCACAATTCCTCGAGCTTCACGACTTGCCGGCGTTCCGAGTCGGTCAGCAAGTGAATGGGTTTGCGGGCGATCACGGCGGGAACCGCCCCCTGTTGTCCCCACACCGTCATCCGCTGTCCGATCAGTTGTTGAGGATCCCACCCGCCGATCGTCTGTGCGTAGAGATATCCTTTGTCGTCGATGTGGGAAATCACCATTCCGATCTGATCGCTGTGAGCGGCCAGCATCAGCCGCGGCGTATGGTCGGGATTGCGACCGGCGATCACGTTCCCGTGAACATCCGTATCGAGTGTGTCGGCCAACGGCTCAAGAAAAGACCTCACGATGTCCTGTACCGGCACTTCGTAGCCGGAAGGGGAGGGAGCCATCAGCAGATCTTGAAGCAACTGTTGGTTCGGCATGACTCGATTGCGTGAAAGAAGGAAGGTCGGGCATGCGCCGCAGCCCTCGCGCGGGGACACGGCAAGAAGATGAAAATATCCGGACTTGGCGGAGGGTGCAGTTTGACGTTTGCCCCGAACCATGTGAAGGGGGCCCTTGTTCGCCCCGGTGTGGCTGCGTCACACTGGTTGGCTGGACACAGCGGGGAGGCGATGCCGACCGGCTGGCGGAAACCAACAGGCTGTAACAGGACTCCGTGTCGCAAACAACCTGCCCGCGTTCGGGGGGCCGTTCGGCAGGTTGAGTTGCAGGCACGTAAGAGGCTGTCACAAAACTCCATGCCGCAAGCAACATGCCCGAGGTCGGGCAGCGGTTCGGCGGGTCTTGTTACAGGCACGACAGTACTTCCAGCGCAACAACCGGTTGAGACTGCATGGAAAAAACGCGAGTTGCCATTGTGGGGATGGGGACGGTGGGGACGGGAGTCGCCCGCCTGTTGCTCGACCAGGGAGACCGAACCGCGCGGCACGCCGGTCGGACGCTCTGGCTGGAGAAGATCGTGGTGCGCGATCCGAGCAAACCGCGAGACGTCGACCTGCCGGCGGGGCTGCTGACCGACAATCTGGACGAGGTGTTGCAGCATTCGGAGATCGAAGTGGTCGCTCAGTTGATCGGCGGCCTCGAACCGGCTCGCACCATCATGCTGAAACTGCTCGAAAGCGGCAAGAACGTGGTCACGGCCAACAAGGCGCTGCTTGCCGAGCACGGCGCCGAGTTGTTCGATCGCGCTCGGGAATTGGGACGCTCGATCGCCTTCGAAGGAGCGGTAGCGGGTGGGATCCCCATCGTCACCAACATCGGCCAGTGCCTCTCAGCCAATCAGATCCTCTCCGTCGTCGGCATTCTCAACGGCACCAGCAACTTTATCGTGACGGCGATGGCCGAACAGGGATTGTCGGCCGAGGAAGCGATTGCACAAGCGCAGGCCAACGGCTATGCCGAGGCCGATCCGACGATGGACATCGACGGTACCGATGCGGCCCAGAAACTGGCCATCTTGGCCCACCTCGCCTTCGGAGCTCGCGTCCACTGGTCGGAGATCCCTCGAACCGGCATCGACCAGCTCGAGCCGATCGATCTGCGTTTCGCCGACGAACTGGGATACCGCGTCAAACTCCTGGGAGTAGCTCAGTTGGTCGATGACCGAGTCGAGATGCATGTGGCTCCGACACTCATCCGCCAGGGACGACCGCTGGCCGAGGTGCGCGGCGCCTACAACGCGATTACGGTGGTAGGAGACGCCGTCGGACGCGTCTTCTACCATGGTCTGGGAGCCGGCCAGATGCCGACCGCGTCGGCGGTGGTCGCCGACCTGATCGACACGTCGGTGGGACGGACTCAGATCACCTTCGGCAACTTGGAACTGTGGTCCGATCGCACGCCGACCACCGATGTTCGTGCCCAGCGCGATCTGCCGGGCCGGTATTACCTCCGTTGGCAGGTCGACGATCGGCCTGGCGTGATGGCCAAGATCGCCGGGATTCTCGGGGAGCACTCGGTCTCCATCGCCTCGGTGATTCAGCACGAAGCCGAATCGGACGACGCCTCGGACGTGCCGTTGGTAATCATGACCCACCAGACGACCGAAGGGGCCATCGGAGACGCGTTGGCGGCCATTCACCGGTTGCCGTTCGTTCGGTCGCGAGCGGTCAAGATGCGAGTATTGGAACGATAGCCGCCAGGAAAAATGGACATGAAATACGTCGTGATCATCCCGGATGGATGCGCCGACCAGCCGCAAGAGTCGCTGGGTGGACAGACGCCTCTGCAAGCGGCGACCATTCCCCATTGCGATGCGATTGCTTCCAGCGGTCAGGTCGGACTGGCCAACCACATCCCCCGTCATCTGCCGGCCGGATCGGCGGTGGCCAACATGAGCCTGCTCGGGTACGACCCGAATCGGCATTTCACCGGACGGGCACCGATCGAGGCGGCCGCCGGCGGTGTCGAGCTGGGCGCGCAGGATTGGGCCGTGCGCTGCAATCTGGTGACCATCGAGGATCAGGTGATGCGAGATTTCACGGCGGGGCACATCTCGACAGACGAGGCCCGTTCCCTCCTCGAAACAGCTCAAGCGTCTTTGCCGCCCGGCAGCCCGCTCGAGTTCCACACGGGCGTCAGCTACCGCAATCTGCTGCTGTATCGAGGCGCCCCGCAGCGGCCCGCCCCTTTCTCCACCGACACTCGCACTTGTCCCCCTCACGATCTGATCGACCAGTCCATCGCCGATTCGTACCCCCGCGGCCCCGGCAGCGATTTGCTCAATGAAATCATGTCGCAGAGTTGGCAGTGGTTTGCCGAGCACCCTGTCAACCAGCAGCGCCGATCGCGCGGCGAGCTGCCGGCCACCAATGTGTGGTTGTGGGGACTCGGCCGGCGTCCGCAATTAGCGCCTTTTGCGGATCGATTCGGTATTCGAGGAGCCATGATCACGGCGGTCGACCTGTTGCGGGGCCTGGCAAGATTGATCGGCTGGCAGTGCATCGACGTTCCCGGAGCGACCGGCTATCTCGACACCGACTACGCCGCCAAGGGAGCCGCCGCGGTGGAAGCACTCCAAGAGTACGATATTATCTGCGTTCATATCGAGGCCACGGATGAAGCGTCTCACGAAGGCCGCGTTGACGCGAAGGTTCAAGCACTCGAGTCGATCGATGCGGCCATCGTCGGCCCCGTCCTCCAGGCTCTCCAGCAGACCGACGCGTGGCGAATCCTGGTCTGTCCCGATCACGCCACACCGCTGGCCACCAAGATGCACAGCCACGGTGCCGTTCCCTTTGCGATGGCCGGCAGCCGGATCGCGAGCGACGGGGCGAGCACCTACGATGAACAGTCGGCCCAATCGACCGGCCTGCGCCATGACCGCGGCTGGGAGTTGATGGAGGCCTTCATCGACCACGCGTAGGTCGCCGGCTCTCGCCTCAATCGGTCGGCTACCCCATCATGGACCTTTCCCGCCGTCCCCTGCCTTCGCTAACCTGCTCTCCCAAGCTTTCGAATTGCCATGTCGTTGATTGTGCAAAAGTTCGGTGGCACCAGCGTCGCCGATTGCGAGAAGATCCAAGCGGCCGCCCGCAAAGCCGTACGGGCTCACCAACAGGGACACCAAGTGGTGGTCGTTGTCAGCGCGATGGGCAAGAACACGGATCAGCTCATCGATTTGGCACGAGAAGTCAACGCCCGCCCACCGGCTCGTGAAATGGACATGCTGCTGTCAACCGGCGAACAAGTCAGCGTAGCCTTGATGGCGATGGCCGTGGATGCGATGGGCTATCAGGCGGTCAGTCTGACCGGGGGGCAGATCGGTATCCGCACCGACAGCTCTCACACCAAGGCCCGCATTCGTTCGATCTCGACCGAGCGGCTCCGCCAGGCGCTCGATGCCGGTCACATTGTGATCGCGGCGGGATTTCAGGGAATTGACGAGGACTGGAACATCACCACGCTGGGACGCGGCGGCAGCGACACCACGGCGGTGGCGTTGGCAGCCGTGCTGGGTGCCGACTTGTGCGAGATTTACACCGACGTCGACGGCGTCTATACGACCGACCCGCGGATCCTCCCCGAAGCTCGGCAGATGGTGCGGATCAGTTATGACGAAATGTTGGAGCTGGCCAGTCTGGGGGCCGGCGTCATGCACAACCGTTCGATCGAGTTCGCCAAGAAGTTCCGCGTTCCCATTCACGTGCGCAGCAGTCTCAGTGACGCGATGGGGACGCTGATCGTGGACGAACCGGAAAGCCGCCGATTACCGGTTTGCGGGGCGGCCCTCACGTCCGACGAGGCTCGCATCACCCTGCTCGGCGTCCCCGACGTGCCGGGAACCAGCTATGAGGTTTTTTCCCGTATTGCCGAGCAAAAGATTTCCGTTGACATGTTGGTGCAGAACATCGGTGCCTCGGGTAAGGCCGACATCTCGTTTACCGTGCCGCTGCAAGAACTGGAGGCCGCTCTGGCCACGGTGGAAGAAGCGGCCCGGAAAGTCGGTGCCGACCAGATCATCCACGATGACCAGGTCGCCAAAGTCTCGGTGGTCGGCTTGGAAATGGCACGCCAGACCGGTGTGGCCGATCGCATGTTTCAGGCCCTGGCAGACGCTCAGATCAACATCCAGATGATCACCACCAGCGAAATCAAGATCTCCGCTCTGGTCGATCGCGAATCGGCTCGCGACGCCCTGCGAGCCGTCCACCGCGTGTTCCGACTCGAGCAGATTCCGGACGACATCAAACGCCCCGATGCTCCCACACTCGCCGAGGCCATGGCGGGATCGGCGCCCAGTGAAGCTGACGAAGTGGTGTCACGACTTCAAGACGTGGTCGACATGGAGCAGCTCACCATCGACGATGTCGTACTCGACGACACGCAGGCTCGAGTCACCATTCAGGGCGTTCCCGACCGGCCCGGCGTGGCCGCTCGTGTGTTTCGCAGCGTCGCCCAGGCCGGAGTGTTTGTCGATATGATCGTCCAGAGTCACCACGGCGAGCGAGACCGGACCGGTCTCAGCTTCACCGTGCCTCGCGATAGTCTGCAAGCGAGCTTGAAGGCCACCGAAGCGTTGGGGAAAGACCTGAGTTTCCGAGGCGTCAGCCATTCGCCGGAGGTCGCCAAACTATCGGTTTCCGGGATCGGACTCCGCAGCCATACCAGCGTGGGAGCCCGTATGTTCGAGGCGCTGGCCGAAGCCGGAATCAATGTCGAAATGACCAACACCTCGGAAGTGCGCGTCAATATGGTGGTCGATGGGGCGCGAGGCAAGGACGGGCTGGCGGCACTGGAACAGGCGTTCGCCGGTTTTCGCCGGTAACCATCGTCCGTCCGACATCCGCTCACTTGGCCGCTTCGTCCAACACCGACTCGTCGACATAGATCGGCAAGGGCGGATCGAGTGTCACTGCGATGGCAATCGCGTCGGACGGACGCGAGTCGACGTCGACGGTCTCTCCGTCGACACGCAGCCTCAGGCGAGCAAAATAAGTCTGGTCCTTCAGCTCGGTGATCAGCACACTGTCCAGCTCCGCCCCCAACGCCTCGGCTACATTCACCACCAAGTCGTGTGTCTGGGGACGCGGTGGCTTGTGTCGCCGCGCTCGCCGGTCGATGCTGGTCGCCTCGAAAATGCCGATCACAATCGGGAACTGGCGGTCGCCATCGACCTCCTTGAGATAGATGATCTGCTGGTCGTTGATCTCGTTGATCACGATTCGAGAAAGCTGCATCAACACCGGCATCGATTGTCTCCAGCGAGTAGGAAAAACCAGGCTCTCCTGCTATTCTAGCTCCGGGCATGACGCCTGTGGAGTCGTGCCGAATCGATGAAAGGACCGAGAGGACGCGGTGCGTCTCCGGGCTCGGCGCGGATGTCGCCATCGTCGCCGCCCACGCCCGGCGGCATAGCCCCATCACCCATCACCCACCACCCTCATGTCTGACTGGAACCTGGTAATCCTGCACTACCACCTCAACCCCGGTGGAGTCACTCGAGTCATCGATGGCCACTTGCAGGCACTCACCACACTCGCACCGAGCGACCAGCCGGTCCGTGTGGCGGTCTGCTTCGACGGTCAGGCCGATCAGTGGCGATGGGAGCCCGCGCACGAGTCGTGCCGGTTCGAACTCGAGCAACTCGTCGTTCCGTCCCTGCGCTACGACACGGACGGCTGCTGCGAGCCCGCATCGCTGTCGGAGGCGTTGCGATCGGCGCTGGCGGACGCCGAGTTGCTCCCCGAGGAAACGCTGATCCACGTTCACAATCACAACCTGGGAAAGAATGCGGCATTGCCCAGCGCCCTGCGGCGACTGGCACAGGCCGGCTATCGCCTGTTGCTGCAGATACATGACTTCGCCGAAGATATTCGGCCCACCAATTACCGGCACATGGCGGATTGCTACGGTGGCACCGGCGCCGTTCCTCAGCAGATCTATTTTCACGCGGAACATGTCCATTACGCAGTGCTCAACCAGCGCGATGCTCGAGTCCTGCAAGCGGCCGGATTGCCGCACGACCATCTGCATTCTCTGCCGAATCCAGTGAATGGTCCGGCCCGCCACGTCGACCCCGACGAGGCTCGAGCCGCCGTCGAGCGACAGTGGCCGCAGGCTGCCGGCCGTCAGTTCCTGGTCTACCCCGTCCGTGGCATCCGCCGCAAGAACGTCGGCGAATTGCTGTTGTGGGCGGCTGCCTGCCGCGAATCCGCCTTTTTTTCCATGACATTGCCGCCGCGCAATCCTATCGAACAGCCGATTTACGAACGCTGGAAATCGTTGGCTGAACAGCTCGAATTGCCGGTCGACCTGGCGGCCGCCACCCATCCTTCGGTCACCTTTGAAGAGCTGATTTCGGCAGCCGACTGGGAAATCACCACGAGCGTGGCCGAAGGATTCGGATTGGTTTTTCTGGAAAGTTGGTTGGCCGGGAAACCGCTCGTCGGCCGTGACCTTCCCGATATCACACGCGACTTCAAGGAAGCCGGCGTCGTTTTTTCATATATGCAGGCCGAACTGGCCATTCCCTGGGATTGGCTCGACCGAAAGGAAGTCGCCCACCATTTGTTCGCCCACTACCGCGACGTACTGGATGCCTACGCCGTGGAGCGATCGCTCTCGTCCATCAACCGGGAAATCGACCTGCTCTTGGATGGACCATTCCTCGACTGGGCCTACCTCGATGTTGAACTCCAGCACCGCCTCCTTTCCGAGCTGCCGAAGATCTCGCGCGGGTGGGACGCCTTCTGGCACTTCAATCCTCTGATCAGCCGATTCCGAAACGGCCGTATCATCGATTCGGAACGACTGGCGGAACTGGTCGAATCGAACGCGACGACGACTCGGACGCAATTTGGACTACACGCCTGCGGCCGGCGGCTCTACGATGTCTATGCGCGGCTGCTGGCATCGACGGCGACTCCGGCAGTGGAACCCCTTCCCCACGTCGGCGCCGTGCTGGAGTTTTTCCTCCGACTGGACCGCATTCACCCCATTCGCCTGGCATGATGTCCGATTGGATCGAAGCAACCATTCGCCGTCACGCGGTTCCGTTGGAGCCTCGAGCCACCGGCGTACCGCCGCGCCGGTCGAAGCCTCTGGCGCTGAAAGGCATCTTGTTCGACATCTACGGCACGCTGCTGGTCAGCGCAGTGGGCGACATCGGTTCGTCCGAGATGCCCGAAGCCGAAGCGGCCGAAGGGGCACTGCGATCCCTCGACTGCGAGGCTCGGGGAAAGGGAGAACTGGTGGCAACCACCCTGCGGCGAACGATCGAGCGGCACCACGCCGAGGCAAAACGACGAGGCATCGATTATCCGGAGGTCGCCATCGACCGGATGTGGTGCGAGGCATTGGACCGGCTGGTCGATCAGGGCCAGCTTCCCGCAGCGGCCCGACAACTGGATGCCCGGCGCGTCTCGCTGGAATACGAGATGCGAGTCAACCCCGTGTGGCCGATGCCCGGGCTGTCCGAAATGCTCGGTCGGCTCAGACAACTCGGCCTGGTCCTGGGCATCATCAGCAACGCTCAATGGTTTACACGGCCGATCTTTGAAACGCTCACCGGCAAGAACCTTGCCTACTGGGGAATCACCGACGACCTGCAGATCTACTCCTACCGCCTCGGCCAGGCCAAACCGTCGGCCCATTTGTTCCAAACAGCAGAAACCGCTCTGTCCCGACGGGACGTCTCGCCTTCCCAGGTGCTCTACCTCGGAAACGACATGCGGAACGATTGCTGGGGCGCCGGGCGTACCGGCTTCCAAACAGCGCTGTTCGCCGGGGATGAACGTAGCCTAAGATTGAGAGAGGATGATCCCCTGGTGCAGGGATACGAACCCGACTGGGTGATCACCGATTTGCGCGAGTTGGCCGAGGCTGTGACCGCGACGGCTTTGAGGTGACATGAGGGACAACAGGACAGCTTCCACCAAGAGGTAGACCGGCGGATGTCGCAACGGATCGGATTCATTGGCACTCGTTTCGCCGGCACCGACGGGGTGTCGCTCGAAAGCGCGAAGTGGGCCGAAGTGCTGTGGCACCACCAGCATGTCAGCTACTGGTACGGTGGCAAACTCGACCGCAGCCCCGATATCAGCATGGAGGTTCCTCACGCCTATTTCGGGCATCCCGACAACGTCTGGATCAACGAACGAGTCTTCGGAAAACGCAAACGCAGCCGCGACGTCACTCAGCGGATCTTTGCCATCACCGAGTATCTCAAGGATACGCTCTATCAGTTCGTCGAGCGTTTCAGCATCGACATCCTGATTGTGGAAAACGCCTTGTGCATTCCCATGAATATCCCGCTCGGCGTCGCACTCACTCACTTCATCGCCGAAACCGGCTTCAACACGATCGCCCACCACCACGACTTCTACTGGGAGCGAGATCGTTTTTCGGTCAACGCCGTCGGAGACATCCTCTCGATGGCCTTCCCGCCCAGCCTCCCCACGATCCAGCACGTCACCATCAACTCGTTCGCCAACCAGGAACTTTCCCACCGCCGCGGCGAGTCGTCTCTGCTGGTCCCCAATGTCCTCAACTTTGAAGCCCCACCCCCTCAGCCGGACGACTACTCCCGCGCCTTCCGGCACGATATCGGCCTCGAACCGGATGACATCATCTTCCTCCAACCGACTCGCGTGGTTCCCCGCAAGGGAATCGAACATTCGATCGCTCTCGTCGCCCAACTAAAAAACCCCAAGTGCAAACTGGTCGTCTCGCACGAGGCGGGGGACGAGGGACACGACTACATGATGGCCCTGATGGACATGGCCGAACAAGAAAACGTCGACCTCCGCTTCATCAGTACCAAAGTGGGCGACATCCGCACCGTGCGCGAAGGAGGCGAACGAACCTACACGCTGGCCGACGCCTACCAACAGGCCGATTTCATCACCTACCCCAGCATCTACGAAGGATTCGGCAACGCACTGCTCGAGGCCTTCTACTACCGCAAACCCCTGCTGGTCAACCGCTACTCGATCTACGTGGCTGACATCGAACCGCTGGGAGCCAAGGTGATCACCATGAACGGCTACATCACCCGCGATATCGTCAAGCAAGTCGAGCGGACGATCGAGGACCCCGAATTCCGCGAAGAAATGGTCGAACACAATTACGAACTCGGACGCCGTTTCTACAGCTATTCGGTCCTCCGCCGCAAACTCCGGTCCCTCATCACCAACTTCACCGGCGCCGACGACCTTTGATGGCAAGCTGCGGGACAAACGATCAGTTCATCGGCATGACGTTGTCAGCCTGGAACAAGATCAGCCTGGAACAAGATGTTGTGCTAGCACAACGGGATGAAGCACGAAATGTTGTGGGGCCGGCACGTGGCGGTATTGGAAATGGCAGAATACGAGATAGACCGTGGGCACACCGACGGAAATCGGATCGCTTGCCGTGACCGCAATTCGCACCGTGGGAGGTTCCAAACCGAACCGGAGTGCGGGCGGCTCCGGACGGTTATTCGCGGATTGGCAGCAGGGTGGTGTGATGATGAGCGACAATCGAGATCGTTCCAATACTTCAGGGCGCCGCATGTTGGGCGACCGGGCGTGGGATGAACGCGTCCTGCCGCCGCGCGGCGACTACCGGAAACTGCTCTCCTTTCAAAAGGCGGAAGTGATCTATGACATCACGTTCCGTTTTGCACAAAAGCACCTGCGGCGCGGCGACCGCACGGTGGACCAGATGGTCCAGGCTGCCCGTTCGGGAAAGAAGAACATCCTGGAAGGAAGCAAAGCAGGTACGACGTCGAAGGAGATGGAGATCAAACTGACCAACGTGGCTCGCGCGAGCCTGGAAGAATTGCTGGACGACTATCTCGATTACCTCAGGGCCCGCGACCTGCGAATCTGGGAACCGGATTCCCGCGAGGCACTTTATGTCCGTGAGCTGGGATGCAGAACGCCCCAATCTTACGAATTGTACCGCGAGTTCGTCGAGACACGGTCTGCCGAAGTCGTCGCCAATATCGCGATCTGCCTGGTAAATCAGGCCAACTATCTGATCGACCGGCAACTTCGCCGGTTGGAAGAGGATTTCCTCAAGGAAGGCGGTTTGCGCGAACGAATGACGCGGCTGCGACGGAAAAGGAGGGAGGGCAATTGCGGGGGTGGGAAGTACGGGAATGGGAGCGATGGGACGGATGGGAACGATGGGACCGAAGATTCCACCAACAGAGCGATATAGGAGCGTTCACGCGATTGCCGTTGATCTCACCGGTCCCATGCCTCCCATCATTCCCATAGCTCTTCCCCAAAGTCGGCAGGCTCCCGTTTGCGCTGCCCCTTGCCAGTTTCCGGCTCCTCCCCGTACATTGGCGGACTGATGAATGGAGCGAGCCGGATTTGGATGCCACGACGCGATCTCAGGGGGAAATGGAGCCTTCATGCTAAGCGGAGAATTGCGGGAGCGCTTGAGACACCATCTTGAGAGGATCTATCCGAGTCGAACCGAACTCGCGTTGGAGAAGGTCCTGAATGTCTGCCGGCCGATCTCCAGGTCGCCGGCGGACGCACTTTGGAGTGAACGCGACACGCTACTGATCACCTACGGCGACCAGATCCGCGGTCCCGGCGGCGCTCGGCCGCTCGAGTTGCTCGAGCGCTGGCTTCGCTCGGAAGGACTCGAGCAGGCGTTTTCATTGGTACATCTGCTTCCGTTTTTTCCCTATTCGTCGGATGACGGGTTTTCCGTGATCGACTATCGGCAGGTCGACCCGGCACTGGGGAACTGGGACGACGTGAGCCGCCTCGCGGCAACGTTCGACTTGATGTTCGATCTGGTGCTCAATCATGTATCGCAGCGAAGCGATTGGTTCCAAGGCTACCTCCGCGGCGATCCTCGTTTCGCGGATTGGTTCATCGAGGCCGATCCGGCAGATGATCTTTCGCGGGTGGTCAGACCGCGTAGTCTCCCCTTGCTGACTCGCGTCGAAACGACTCGCGGACCTCGCCACGTCTGGACCACTTTCAGTCCCGACCAGATCGATCTGAACTACCGCACCCCCGATGTGCTGGCGGAGATGATCGACATCCTGCTGCTGTACGTGGAGAAAGGTGCCCGTATCATCCGGCTCGATGCAATCGCCTATCTATGGAAGGAACTGGGGACGAGCTGCATTCATCTGCCGCAAACGCACGAAATCGTCAAGTTGATGCGGACGGTACTGGATGCTTGTGCCGGTGGAACACTGCTACTGACGGAGACGAACGTGCCTCATCAGGAGAACATCTCCTATTTCGGCAACGGCGATGAGGCTCACATGGTTTACCAGTTCAGCTTGCCGCCACTGCTACTGGACGGACTGCTCCACGGTGACGCCACATTTCTTCGCCGTTGGTTGGCGGATCTGGAACCGCCGGCTCCCGCCACCACGTTTTTGAACTTCACGGCATCTCATGACGGTATCGGCGTGCGGCCCTTGGAGGGCATTGTGCCCCCGGCGCGATTCGATGCACTGGTGACCGAAGTGCGCGGGCGCGGCGGGAGGGTCAGCACGCGGCGGCAGCCCGATGGTTCCGACTCGCCGTACGAACTCAATATCACCTACCTGGACGCCGTCCGAGATCGGGAGGCGAAGGGGTTTCGCCAGCAGCTGCGGCCGTTCTTGACTTCGCAAGCCGTGATGCTGGCGCTGCGGGGAATCCCGGCCGTCTATTTTCACAGCCTGGTGGGGACGCCCAACGATCTCGAGGGCGTCCGGCAGTCGGGTCAACCCAGACGCATCAATCGACATAAGTACGACTGGGGTGAATTGGAGCGGGCTTTGGAATCGGACAACGCGGCTCAAGGTTGGCTGTTTCGCCAGTATCGCCACATGTTGCAGGTACGGCGCAGCCAGCCCGCATTCCATCCCGACGCCGGCCAGCGCGTCGTCGAGCTGGCCAGTCCGGCCGTGCTGGCCGTGGTCCGCGGCGAAGAGACGGGAAGCCCGGTTTGCCTGCTCGCCAATCTGGGGCGGCAGCCGGTGACAGTTTCGGCACACGAATTGCCGCTGTTGACGTCTTGCACGATGGACTGCCTTTCCGGGCAGCCGGTGATCAACGAAGATGACTCGTTGACTCTGTCGGCACACCAGACCCTCTGGCTCACCGGTGGTTGACCGGGGCCGGGCAGCATTCGATGGCTCGAAGGCAGGAATTCAGTAGACGGGGAGAGCATTCCATGTCCGACTTCTACCAGCACGGTCGAATCACCACGCTCCACGACTTGGGGACGGCCGACTTGGGGGAATTGGAGCGGGTGTTGGGTGAAGCCAGCTCGGAACACCCGCTGGGGCTGATCCTCCCGGTGACGGCTTCGGACATGCGAGCGGCTCCTTTTTCGCGAATCATCGAGCAGCTCGAGGGAGTGTCCTACATCGACACGATTCTCGTGGTGCTGGGGGTGGCACCCGAGGTCGAAGATTTTCGCGAAACGTGCCGGATCGTGGCACGACTGGGCGAGCGGGCTCGCGTGATGTGGACCGACGGCCCTCGGTTGCAGGCTCTGCAGGCCGAACTGGACCAGTGCGGTTTTCGGCTGGGAAGTCCGGGAAAAGGCCGCTCGGTATGGCTGGCGTTCGGCTACCTGCTGGGGGACCCGCGTCTGTCGGCCTTCGTACTGCACGACTGCGATATCGTGAACTACAACCGGCTCCTGCTGGCTCGGCTCTGCATGCCGATGGTCCACTCCAGCCTCGACTTCGAGTTCTGCAAGGCGTTCTACGCTCGAGTCACCGACCGGATGCACGGGAGAGTCGTGCGTCTGCTGGTGTCGCCACTCCTGGACGCGCTGATCTCCACGTTGGGCAGCGACCCGTTTCTCACCTACCTCAAGAGCTTCCGCTATCCGCTCTCGGGCGAATTCGCAGTGACCGCCAATCTGGCTCGCTCCAACCGCATCCCCAGCGACTGGGGGCTGGAAGTGGGAACGCTGGCCGAAGTCTTCCGTAACACGTCGATCAAGCGGGTTTGCCAGGTCGATCTGTGCCTGCCGTACGAGCACAAGCATCAGTCACTCTCGCTGGAAGACCGCAGCAAGGGGTTGATGAAGATGGCGACCGATATTTTGACCAGCATCTTCCGCACGTTGGCCAGTCGGGGGTTGGTGCTGGAAAACAGCCACTTCCGGACGCTGCGTTCGGCCTATTTGCGAGCGGCCCAGGATTCGATACGCAAGTACCACGCCGATGCCCTGCTGAACAACCTGATCTATGACCGGCATTTGGAAGAGGAGGCCGTGGAGGGCTTTGCCGAACGGATCACGGCGGCCGGCGAGGTCTTTGCGGCCGATCCATTGGGCGGAGAGTCGATTCCCAATTGGGCTCGCGTGCTGGCCGCGCTTCCCGATTTCCCCAAGCGGTTGCGTCGCGCCGTCGCGGAGGAATTTCAGAGCCTGTAACAAAACCCGCCGCGCCGCTTTCCGGCCTCGGGTGTGTTGCTTGCGGCTTGGAGTTTTGTGACAGCCTCTGAGGATTGTGCGACCTAGCCAGACGTGGCGGGTCGGGGGACCTGGGGTCGGCCCCAAGGGGCGGTGCAAGTGAAAGGATGGGTGACGGCCAGCCGCGGATCGGGCGACGTCGCCTGGCTTCAAAGTCTCGCTGGTTTATCACGTTGCGTCAAAAGCCGCTCAACGATTCAGCCCGTTTTTCTCCTCTGTTCATGCATCTCGGCGCAGCTTGTCGTTTCCGGCAGGATCGTCTCGGTCGGTGCGACTCGCGAAAGTTTCTAAAGTCCTGCCCCCGTTTGAATCGAAACTAATTCTGCGGAAGGTTGCTTTGTCGGTAGTTGTCTGACGGCCGCCGGCAACGAAACCTTCCCAAGGGGGGACCCGCCTGAAGCGCTGTCTCGGCGCTTCACCTGAGACACTCCGCCGCTGGCCCACAGGCGAGTACTCTTGTAGCGCGTTCTCTCCGTTTGACTGCAAGACGTGAGGTCGTTTGTCACGGCCCTGCGGCTTGTTATTGACCTACTAGGCGCGGATCAGAAGGAACTGAACCAGAGCCACGAAGGAGCAATCTGTTAGCCCCGACCCAGTTGTTTGTGGTGGTTTGGCCCTCGCCGAGGGCAGCGACCCGAGCGGACGCACGAACTCCAGCCGCAAGCAAGGGGCCTGACCGGCTTCGTTTCGCCTTTGGAACGGAGCTGCCGAATGAGTCAACAAGTGAGAGAATGGAGAGCCTGCGATGAAGGTCTTCACAACTGGACAGGTCGCGAAGATCTGTAAAGTGGCCCCGCGCACGGTCAGCAAATGGTTCGACTCGGGCCGACTCAAAGGATATCGGATCCCGGGGTCCCAGGACCGTCGCATCCCGCGCGAGTATCTGATTAAGTTTCTCAAGGAACACGGCATGCCTCTGGGAGATCTCGAAGACGAGACTCTGGCCAAAGTGCTGATCGTGGCCCAAGACCAACTGTTGATCGAGAACCTCAAACGGGAACTTCCGGTCGAGAAGTCGTTCAAGGTGGCCGTGGCCGCCAGCGGTTTCGAAGCCGGTATTCAGGCCGAAAGCTTCCACCCCGACTGTATCATTGTCGATTTCTCGATCGGCAAGGTGGAAGCCCTGCAGATCTGCCAAAACCTGCGTAAAAACGCGGATTTCTCCGAGACGATCTTGATCGCGCTACTGCCCGATGACGGCAGTGCCATGAGCTTTGATCGCTCGGCCATTAATGAAACGTTCAAGAAGCCGTTCGACGCCGGCCTGCTGGCCGAACGACTGCGAACGTTGATCGGATCGAAAAAGGAACTCGTCTGAGTTCTCACGCGTTCGATCGCGACAAGGACCAGGCCGCCGGCGAATCACCGTTCCCGGCGGCCTGTTTTTGCGCGCCGCCACGGTGACGTGTCCGCACCAGACGACGGCCACTCGCGCCCCCTCGACGCTCCCACCACAAGGCCTACAATGACGCCGATGACTCTGCGGCGGCCCCACCGGCTGCCCCAAGTGGCAGGCAATCCCCCATTCTTGCCGGGGCTCCCAGTGTTCCTGGACCCTCACTACTGGCGGGAAGCAATCATGAGTGACAACTTTACACACCTCGATCCCGATGGGGCTCCGCAAATGGTCGACGTCGGCGAAAAGCCGGTGACGCGACGCTGGGCGCGAGCCAGCGGGCGCGTGCGAATGTCTCCCGACACGATCGAGAAGATCCGCCAACACCAGTTGGCCAAAGGGGATGTGCTGCAGGTCGCCAGGCTGGCCGGCATCCAGGTCGCCAAACGGACCTTCGAATGGATCCCACTGGCTCACCCGTTGGCCGTCGACGCCATCGCCGTCCATCTCCAAGTGGTCGAGCCCGATTCGGTTATGATCGAGTCCGAAGTGCGGATCACAGCAAAGACCGGCGTGGAAATGGAGGCGTTGACCGCCGTGAGTGCCGCCGCACTCACGGTGTACGACATGTGCAAATCGCTGGACCGGTCGATCACCATCGAGTACATCCGCCTGGAGGAAAAAGGGGGGGGCAAAAGTGGTATGTACGTGCGAACCGACGCGCCGTAGCGGTCGAGCCGGTCCAGGCGGCCGCCCGACCCTTCACCGCCGACAATTCAATCGCAGCCAACGGAGCAGGAAAGAGGATTCGTGAGCCGAGTCAGCGAACCCGCGTCACGAGAGACATTACGTCTGATCGACTTCTATCAGCCGATCACTCAGTCATTGGCCCAGGTCGAGCAGATCTTGCGGCGCGAGATGCAGAGTGATTTTCCCGCGGTCGATGCGATGACCCGCTACGGTTTTCGCATGGGAGGGAAGCGGCTGCGCCCAGCCTTGCTGTTGTTGACCGCCCAAACGCTGGGCCAGGTCCAATCGGCTCATCTTGTGCTGGCTGCCGTGGTCGAGATGATCCACACGGCCACACTGGTGCACGACGACGTGCTGGATGGAGCCGACGTTCGCCGCCACCGTCCCACCGTCAACCGACAGTGGGGGAACCGCGCAAGCATCCTGCTGGGCGACTACCTGTTTTCTCATGCCTTCTACCTCGCCGCCACACTAGACTCGGCGTTGGCCTGCCGCTTGATCGGACGGGCCACCAACCGCGTCTGTGAAGGTGAAATCCGACAAAACGATAGTTGCGGCAACTGGGAACTCAGCGAAGACGAGTACTATTCGCTGATCGATGCCAAGACGGCCGAACTGTGCGCGTGCTGCTGCCATTTGGGAGCTCACTACGCGGGTGCCGGCGAAGACGAGTCGCGGCGGTGGGCCCATTACGGCCGCCTGATCGGAATGGCGTTTCAGATCGTCGACGACATCCTCGACATGGAAGGCCGCGAAGCGGAAACCGGCAAGTCGCTGGGGACCGATCTGGCTCAGCAAAAACCAACACTCCCCACCATCCACGCTGTCCAGCAAACGCCGCCCGACGATCGCCCCACGTTGCTGGAACTGCTCAAGACGGGCGCCAACGCACGGGGAGCCCTCGAACCCTACTTCCTCAAACACGGCAGCCTCGAATACGCTCGCCAAAAGGCGCTGGCGTTTGCCCAGCAGGCGACGCAAATCGCCGCCTCGGCTCCCGTAAGCGAAGCCCAACGGGTCCTCGAGCAACTCCCGCTGGCGCTGTTGAAGCGGACCGGCTGACCCCTCTTCGCTCAAATGGCCTCGATGTGCAGACTGCGCCGCCGGCGCTCATCCCGCCGCAGGTCATCGATCTTGCCCGCAACGTCCCGCACCGGCTCGATCCCCGGCATCTCCAACTGAGGATGCGTGCGGTCCGATGAAGTGATCAGGATGGTACCGACCCCCAACATCCGCTGAACCAATCCCTGGCGATAGGTGACGTCGTCGATGTCGATCAACTCGATGCGATCGGTGGTGCGACTGAGCAACCCCTTTTGGTGGATCAGCCGCTGCGTCGTCAGCTCATAGCGGACACTCAGCTTGCGAATGCCCAGCCAGACCATCAGTGCCGCCTCGATCACCACCGAAGCGATGATCCACCACAGCAGCGCCTGCCCGAAGGGACGCCACTTGAACAGAATCACGGCCAGCACGACCGAGACGGCCAGTCCGGCAAGAAAGTGGCCATACATGGCCTTGGGACTGTATGATCCCTCCCAGACCGTCACCTCCTTCGCCGCCTCGTCCCCCGATTCCCGCTTCTGTTGTGCCGACCGTTCGAAACGCTCCTTGGGACTCTCGGCCTGCGAGCCGGGCTCCGGAGAAGGTGTCGCCTCTCCCGCCGCTTCCGGCTCAGAAGGAGCCTGGCCGGCCGTCACTGCGGCAGCCGGCTCGGCGGGGCCCTCGGAAGCCGGACTCCCCGCCGGGTCGCTACTGGAAACCGCGGCACCGCATTGAGCGCAAAACGAGGCGCCTTCGGGGACTTCGGCTTGGCAGTTCTTGCATTGCATCGATGTGGACTCCCCAAATGGGCAGAAGGGTCTTCTCGGCGGACACCACCGCCGGCAATCGGTCGCCAAATGCCGCCGCCATTATAGCGGTTTTACCGGGGCCGCAAGCTGCCGCGGTGCTAGCTTGCTTTACGCGACGAGCCACCCGCAGTAAACTACCGCTGGCGGTTGGATTGCCTATTTCTTCCCGTTTTTCGTCCCTTTCTTGGAAAAAGAACTTCGATAAACCGGCCTGAAACCCATGCGTTGCCCGTTTTGTCAGCAGGACCACGACAAAGTTGTCGACTCGCGAGTCTGCGAGGACGGCATGGCCATCCGCCGACGGCGCGAGTGCATCAACTGTGAGATGCGCTATACGACGTACGAGCGAGTGGGCGATTTCACGCTGAAAGTCGTGAAAAAGGACCAGACTCGAGAACCCTACATGCGGGAAAAATTGCGTCGAGGCGTGGCGGTCGCCTGTTCCAAGCGGCCGATCAGCGACGAACAGATCGAACGGTTGATCGGGGACGTCGAGTATCAGATCATTCGAGAAGGCGAAAGCGACATCGAGTCGATGCGATTGGGACAGTTGGTGCTCGACCGCCTCAAAGAACTCGACGGCGTGGCTTACGTCCGATTCGCAAGCGTCTATCTCAACTTCGACGAAGTGCGCGACTTCGTAGACGAAATCAGCCCGCTGCTGCAGCGAGAACGGAGCGCCGAAGCTGAGGAAGTGTAGAGCTGGCTCCGACAAGTAAGCGGCTCGAGGTGGCCACGCGTCGATTGGTGTGCCGCCGAGCCCCCTCTGCCCGAGGTTGGGCGAGCCTCGGTTACCAGCCGACATCGACGATTACTCCCGCCCGCATCGCTCGGCTGTTTGAAGATTGCGCGAGCGGTTTAGCTCGAGCTGTCGCTCTTAGACCAATCCCGGCGCTGCCGGGAAGAGGGGATTCCCATCTTTTGCCGATATTTGGTGATGGTTCGACGGGCCACCTTGATGCCCTGCTTCCCCAGTTCCTTGACGAGTTCATCGTCGCTGTAAGGGTGCCCCTTGTCCTCTTTGTCGATCAGTTCCTGCAATTTGATGCGAATGATGTCCCAGGCGACGTCCTCACCCTGCTCGGTGCGCGTCCCGCCCACGAAGAACCGCCGCAGCGGAAAAATGCCTCGAGGCGTCTGAATCCACTTGTCGTCGACCGCGCGGCTGATGGTGGTCACGTGCACGCCGACCTGATCGGCGATTTGCTGCATCTTCAACGGCTTGATGAACTCGGGCCCCTTTTCCAGGAATTCGCGTTGGTGATCGACGATCGCCTGAGCCACTTTCGTGAGCGTATTCTTGCGCTGCTCGATGGCGTCGATCAACCACTGCGCCGAGGTGATCTTCTTGCGCAGATATTCCTTCTCTTCGGCGGTCGCCGTCCCGTTTTGCAGACGCTTCCAGTAATAGGGGCTGATATACAGACGGGGTAGACGCTGGTCCTCCACGACGACTCGATAGTTGCCATCTTCGTCTTGCTCGAGCATCACATCGGGCGTCACCGGTGCCACGTGAGTGTCGGCGAATTCAGCGCCTGGTTTCGGATTGAGTTTCTTCAGTTGCTCCCACGCCGCCTGGATGCGTTCGATCGAATAGCCGGTCTTCTTCTGGATGCGAGGAATCCGATTGTCTCGCAAATCCTCCAGGTGGTTTTCGATCAGGGTCTGCACTTCGTCGTGGTAGGGCATGTCCGGCGCCAGTTGCAGCAGCAGACATTCCCGCAGGTCGCGAGCGGCGATGCCGGGCGGATCGAGACTCTGCACGAGATGCAGCGCCTCTTCCGCCTTGGCCTGCTGTTCGGCCGTTGCTTCGGGTGGCAGCAGGTCCAGCAGGCTCCCCTTGAAATAGCCCCCGTCCTCGGCGTCGAGCATCGAGATGATACGCCGAGCCAACTCGGCGATCTCCTCTTCCACCTCCAGTTCGCCGAGCTGTCGCAACAAGTGCTCATTGAGGGACGGAGAGGGAACGGCGATGTTGGCCAGCGTATCGTGCTTCCGCTGCGCTTCCTCCTCGATGCGGTTGGACGATTTGGACGGCCCATCGTCGAAATAGTCGGGCACCTCGCGCTGCAGGTCGAACAACCGCTCGAAATCGTCGGCGTTGTCGTGAGCCTCATCGACGACGATCTCTTTTTCTTCCACCGTCGGAGCGTCGGGATGGGGGGATTCTTCATCACTTGCCGATTCGTCCGGTAACGCCGGATCCTCCTCGACCAGCTCCAGCACCGGATTTTCGTTCATCTCCTGTTCGACTCGTTCCTGCAATGCCATCACCGGCAACTGAAGAATCTCCATCGACTGGATCATCTTCGGAGCCAGTTGGTAGGTCTGAACTTGTTTGGCTTCCAAGCCTAGGGAAAGTCGCATGACGGCATCCAGGAAACAAAGATGAAAACGCGAAAACTGCCTCCGCTATTGTAATTCATAGCTTCTGCCGGTCCGATATGGCGTCCGCCAAGATCTCCTTGTTGGTGAACTCGAGTACGCTGCCGGTGGTCAGTCCCCGAGCCGGACGCGTCAATTCGACCGGAAAACGAGCGAGCTGGTTGGAAAGGAACAGGGCCGTTCCGTCTCCCTCCACCGTCGGATTGGTGGCCAAGATGATCTCGCGAAAGTTCCCCTCGGCGACTCGACGCAACAAGGCATCGACCGTCAACTGTTCCGCGCCGATGCCTTCCAGCGGTGCCAAGCGGCCCAGCAGGACGTGGTACTGTCCCCGATAGGCCCCCGTCTGTTCAATGGCAATCAGATCCCGCGGCTGCTCGACAACGCACAGCAGACTCGGGTCCCGCTTGGGATCCAGACAAATCGCACATTGTTGCCCTTCGGACAGATTGTAGCAAACCTCGCAATACCGCACGTTTTCGCGAACATCGCGGATGGCGTCGGCCAGCGCGAGTGCTTCCGATTTGTGCACCCGCAACAAATGGTAGGCCAATCGCTCGGCCGACTTCTTGCCGATGCCCGGCAGCCGCGACAACTGTTCAATCAACGTGGTAACCGACTCGGTGATCTGGACCATCGCCACATGCCATCACTGCGGGCCATCGGGAGGAAGCGACGAGGGAGCCGGATCGCAGGGATCTTCCGACTGCGGTCGGTTCGCCCCTTCCCGCGAATCCGTTGTCTCTTCGCCGACCGCCTCGCCGAACACCGACTCCAGCACGTCGTTCACCGGATCGCCGGGAGCCATCATCGACTGCGCCATTTCGCCGAGCTGTTCGGGAGAGACGTTCATCACGGCCTCGGTCATCGTCTGCGCGGCCAGTTCGCGCGCCTTCTGCATGCCTTCGTGGACCGCTGCCAGCACGAGGTCCTCCAGCATCTCGTGGTCACCTCGACCGGCCAGCTCGGGGGCGATCTTCAACCGCACCAATTCGAGATTGCCATTGACTTCCACCTCGACCATGCCGCCGCCGGCCTGGGCGGTCACTCGCTTTTGAGCCAACTCGTGCGGCAAGCGATCGAGATGTTGCCGGAGATCGCCGATGCCACGCAGCGTGGAGACCAGCGTCGAAAAACGTTTGAACATCCCTATGCCTCCTTCCCGTTCCTAGTTTGCGCCGTCCGGTGGATCGTCGACGCGGCTCACGTCTGCATCGAACAGGTCCATGGCTCGTCGCACCAGCGGCGCCCGTTCACGCTTCCGCCGCTGCTCGATCGGTGACGAAGATGCCTCCGACGGCGGCGTCGGCGCCCCGGTCTCCGACTGTCTCAGTTCCAGCCGGACCGGCTTTCCTGCGAGATGAGCCAGCGTTTGTTCCAGCAGTGATTTTACTGCCGGCCGCTCGCAACGCTCCTTTTGCAAAGTATACCCTTGCGGAAATTCCACGACCAGCGATTGGGGCGGCTCCCACCGGGCCGCGTGAGCGAATTCGCCGTAGGGACCGATCCGGTCGCGCAATTGCGCGCAGGCCGTCTGCCACAACGACAGCGGCTGCATGTCGCCACTGCCAGCCACGGGCTGGATGGGCTGAGCCGGTGGATCGCCGCGCGCCGGCGACGATGCCGGTGGGGCCGGAACCGACGCGGTGGGCGCCGAACTCGGAGGAGTAACCGGCGACGGAGTCGGTGGGGATGCCGCGACCGAATTCGGTTGGGATCGGGAGGCGACGGGAGTCGCCGGCGGTTCCCGCCGGACGGGAGCAACCTGGGGAGCAGCCTGTGGTCGGCTCGGAGCGGCCGGCTCCGTCCCCGCAATCAACGCGTCGATGCTCTTGAGTTGCCGCAAATGAGAAATGCGGACCAATGCCATCTCCACCAGAGTCCGCGGCTGCGACGAGTGACGGATTCGTGTTAGGGTCTGGTCGAGCACTTGCAAGGCCGCCAGAACCGCGGACAAGCCATAATCTTTTGCCAGTCGATCGATCACCGGCACGACGTCGCTTCCGCTGTGCCAACGCAGATTCGCGTCGGCTCCCGTCGCCGCCAGCATCCCGTCCCGAAAACAACTGACCAGTTGCTCGGCAAACTGTCCCGCATCGATGCCTCGCGTCAGTGCTCCGTCGAGCGTCTCCAGGGCGGCGGCGGCGTCGCCTCGCAGCAAATGATCCAGCATCTGAGCCAAGTGAGCGTCCGGCGCCGTGCCGAACATGCGATGCACGTCGGCCACACTCACTCGACCCGTCGTGAACGCCAGCAACTGTTCCAGCAACGACTGACTGTCCCGTACCGAGCCCGCTGCGTGCCGCGCGATCAACTGCAACGCCTCCGGCTCCGCCTCACGCCCTTCCGTGGCAATGATCTGCTCGAGCCGCGCGACCAACTCCGCGATCTCCACCGGAGCGAAATCGTACCGCTGGCAGCGAGACAGTACCGTAATCGGAATCTTATCCGGATCGGTCGTGCAAAAGATGAACTTCACGTGAGCCGGCGGTTCCTCCAGCGTCTTGAGCAACGCATTGAACGCCGGCGGAGTCAACATGTGCACTTCGTCAATGATGTATATCTTGTACCGGGCGCGGCTGGGACGAATGTTGACGCCGGCACGCAACTGTCGGATCTCGTCGATTCCCCGGTTGCTGGCGCCGTCGATCTCGATTACGTCGATGTCTTCGCCGGCATCGATCAAACGACAGATGTCGCTCGAGTCGTCCGGATCGGTCGTCGGGCCGTTCGGGGCGTTGAGACACTTGGCGAAAATCCTCGCCGTGGAAGTCTTGCCGACTCCCCGTGCCCCGGTGAACAAATAGGCATGGCCCACGCGATCCGATTCGATCGCATTGACCAGTGCCTGGACGACGTGCGATTGTCCCACCAACTCGGAAAACGTGCGAGGTCGGTAGCGCCGCGCCACCACGAGATACGCGGATTGGGAAGGGGCGGGATGATCGGAAGATTGTGGGGCGTTCATGACCGCTTTCCGGCGAAAAGACTCAGCCCCGCGAAGCGATCGCCCGCCGATGCCACCCGACGGCCCCCGCACAAGAGTACCCCGCTTAGGGCTGCTCCTGTTACGGCCTGACCCGGTTCACGGCTCCCCCTTGCGAGGGCCGTCCGATGGCAGCGTCCGGGAATCCAACGCGGGCGAACGGTTCGCTCGCCCATTCATTGTGAAGCTCAAGTACCGATCGGTCAAAGGGAGAGAACACGGAAGCGCAGAAAAAAAGCGACCCGCCTCGCCGTATAGCACCTCACGCTGCCCCGGAAGTGCTCCTGCCCGAAACGGCGAAGAGGGGATCGCTTCTGTCTAAGACAATCGGCAAACCAACGCGATGACGCCGATAAGGCTTTCCGCATTATGGATCTTCCATGGTGCTACTCAGGGGGGAAGCCAACCCATCAGGCGCCTGCGGCACAACCGTCCGAACCGCTGTCAACGAGGGAGCCGGGCGCCAGGTGCGGCGAACGAGCGCCAAAGAGCGGGGAAATCGGATCCTCAGTTGCCGCTCGAGATGCGGGGAGCTGCCGCCCCCCCAAGCCAGCGCGACCAGCTCGGCGAATGTCTCTTGCCTCCCCGCGACCGATGACTGAACGAAATACCGAAGCTCCGACCAATCCGCCGACGCAAGTTGTTGCATGTCCATGTGATATGCGGCGCGAAACTCCGGCGAATCCGAGAGCGGTCGCCGCGATCCGCCGGCTCGGTCCCAGGCGTGAGCCAGTTCGTGCCGGACGACACCCCCGACTCGATCGCAGCGGACCCAGCCACCGCGCCGGCTGATGCGCCACTCCGCGAAGACCAGCCGCTGCTCGGCAGGCAGATGCACGGCGTCCACGTTTTTCCAGCTCCAACCGGGGGGCCAGCCTCGAGGCGCTTCGTCCGCCAAATCGGGAACGGCGTCACACAAAGAAACCACCAGTTCGATCCGCCAGCGGCCTTCACGAATTCTCCGCGCCGATGCGGCGGGGAGGGTGTCGTATGCCGCCAGCACCGACCACACGAATACCGGACTGACAGCCGGATCGATCCGCCATCCCTGTTGCTCCAAGCACACCGACGGCGCGGGCCATAGGAGGAACAGCGGCAACAGTACGTACGACATGAGGCAGCAGGGGCGCGGAGACCGCAGATCATCGGGTGCTGACACCCGCCGAAAACCAGCCTCCATCTTAATTGGCCACTCCGATCCAGGCGAGTAACTCCTGGAACTTGAGTACCAGTGCCGTGCCGCCGGCCACCACCATCCCCAAGGCGGATATCCAGAGGAAAAGATCCCAAATTCTCCCAGGCCGCAGGGGCTTGGGAGTGCAGCCGTAACGGAAATAGAGTCCGGCGGCCGCCAACATGGGGAGCATGATCGCCTGGAGCAACCCGCCCAGCAGCACGAGCTGCGCCGGCCGGGGAATGGTGACATAGATGCCCAAGCAGACCAATGGAAACAAGGCACTGAGCAGGCGAATCCGGCGACTCCCGGAGTGGTCATCGCGGCGAGCCAACCCCAGCACGCCCAACGTGTCGGAAAGCACTCGCGCGTGACTGGCATTGGCGACAAAGAATGTCGAATAGAGGACGGCGAACGAGCCGAACAGGAACAACACGGTCGCCCAGTCACCGAAAACCGGTTCATACATGGCCGAGAGCGTCCGGATCAATTCGTTGCTTTGGGGGTCGAGCTGCGAGCGTCCCAAGATGGCGGCTCCCAGAAGGTAAAACGCCACGGTGGCCAAGGTATAGATGACCATCGAACACCAGGAGTCCCACTGCATCACTCGCAACCAGCCGCGAGCCCGCTCGTACCACGTGGGCGAATCGTCGAACGGCCCGGTGAACTTGGCGTATCCTTTTTCCAGGCACCAGTACGGATACACGACCAACTCACTGGCCCCCACCCCGATAATGCCGAACGTCGCCAGTGCCGTCATCACCGCGTCGAATCCCTGTTTGCCTGGCGGAGTCCGAAAACTCATGCCATTGGCGAGGTCTTGCCAGGTCACGTGCCAGATGGGATCGATCTGCAGCAGCCCGAGATTGATTAACGTGATGGCGGTGAACGATCCGACCAGCAATGTGGAAAACCACTGGATAAACCGGTATCGGCCGCGAAAGAGCAACCAACTGGTGACGACGGCGATGACGGCGGCCCAGATCTTATCGTCCAGCGGCGGTGGCGGACGGTTCCCCAACTCCTGAAACCGGGCGTCGCCGATCCTCCCTCGCCAGCTCAATGAGAGCCTCTCCAGCTCCTCTTCCCACTGACGCACTTTTGTCCGTAGTCGCGCCAGACGATCGGGGGCGATCTGGGACAGTTCCGCCGACCTCAGGGCGGCTCGAGCCGATTTCAGGCCGATGGCGGCATTGGCGAAGTCGTTGAACTCCCGCCCGTGCTCGGTGAGCGGAACGCTGATCGCCAGCGCCTGCCCGACCGAACCGACGATGCCGCCCAGTTGCCCGAGGCTCCCCATGAACATCACGAACCAGTACCACACGATCCAGTTGCCGCGCCCTCTCCAGCGAGGCCCCGGCACCTGGCTCAAGGCGTCCATCGTGGTCTTGCCGCTGTGAATGGCATTGCGACCGAATTCGATTTGCACGAAGACCTTGATGATGCAGCCCACGACGATCAGCCACAGCAACCAGAACCCAGCTTGAGCTCCCGCTTTGGTGGTCGCAATCAGCTCCCCCGAGCCGACGATGGAGGCTGCTACGATCAGCCCCGGTCCCAGACGGCGCAATGTGGCTCCCACGGATCGGGGCGGCGTTTCCACATGCACCACCACATCGGTTTCAGCCGGAGATGACGCCATCGTCGGTCTCATGCAGGAAGGCTCGAGCCGGCGCACGGGAGCGCCGCGCCGGAAGGTGTTCCAGGCTCGAGCCTCATGATGGGCGATTTGGCAGCCGATGAAAAGCCTGCTGGGAAGATAATCCGGCCAGCCATCCTAGAGTCCACCACAAGACCCACCGTGCCGCTTGCCGGCCTCGAGCCTGTTGCTGGCGGCAGGCAGTCTTGCGACAGCCTCTCATTCAACAGATTCCACCTCTTCCCACGGCTCGTCTTCTTGCCGCCGTCCTGTCACCACGTCGAACAGTCGTTGCCACGGCTTCTTGCGAAGGATTCCCCACAGACTGCTGTAGTCGTCGGTCCAGGCAATCTTCTCGGCACTGGTCACGTCAACCGGCGTGCCGGCATCCAGGCCCGCCACCAGATCACAGAAGTCCTGGTCGCGCGTGAGCAGCAGCCACTCCGAAGCGGCATCGGCCGTCGGATCGCGTTCTTCACCTTCCACATGCAACATCTTCAACCGATAAGCGTCGGCCGCCGCAGCCACCACCGGATTGAGATCCAAATGACGGTTGCTGATGTGCACGGCGATGATTCCGTCGGGCCGCAAGTGGCGCAAATAGACCTTGAACGCTTCCAGCGTCAACAAGTGGGCAGGGATCGCGTCTCCCGTAAACGCGTCGATCGCCAGCACGTGATAGTGTTGGGGCGGTTCCCGCTCCATCGTCAAACGCGCGTCGCCCAGTCGCACATCGACCGTGCCCCCCCGTTGTTCCATGTCGGACAGAAACGTAAACCAACGGCGATTGAGTTCCACTACGGCCGGGTTGATCTCGTAGAACGTGTAATGGTCCCCCTCTTCCCCATACGCGGCCGTCGTCCCGGCGCCCAGCCCGATCGTGCCCACCCGCAACGGCTCGGTTCCCTGCAGCGCGGTGATGGCCACGCCGACACCGCTGTCTTCGGTGAAATAGGTCGTCGGCTCCAGCCTGCGCTCGCCGCTTTGCATCTGCAGTCCGTGCAAGATGCGACCGTTGTACAGCGAATAACGGTGAGCGTCCGGGTCTCCCTGGTCGTACTCGTAGACGCGGAGAACACCGAAGAAATTCCGCCGCGCATCGACACGCTGCTCACCGGTTTCCAACCACAGACCGGGAACGATCCAGCACATGCCGATCGCCAACAGAACTCCCCAAACGCCGAACGGCAGACGCAGCCACGACCACCGCTGCCGGTAGGCCTCCAGACCGGCCACCGCCAGTGCCAGCAGCAGCCCCGCCATCCACCCGAAGGGCAATTCCCAATAGTTGTCGAAAACGCGGGGGAAGATGAGCGCCGTCAGCACTCCCCCCGCGGCGCCCCCGGCGGCGATGGCCAGGTAAAAGGACGTCAAGTGGCGAGCCGGAGGCTTCCAGCGCACCACCTCGCCGTGACACAGCATGCACAGCGCAAACAGGGCACCGGCATAGAGGAACACCTCGGTCCACAGATTGTCCAGCACATCCGGCACGACCAGCCACGACTCGAACCACTGCGGAAGCGGAGCCCATTGTTTGAAGCGGTCCAACCAGTCGTTGACTTCCGTGTCATGCGCGACGGCCGCGATCCCCGCCACCAACAGTCCCAGCAAAACCGACATCAGCACCGGGCGGTACCACCGCGGATGGTCGAAGCAGATGATGAAACTGAGCAGGTAGAGACTCAGTGGCAAGATCCATAGAAAGGGGAAGACGGCGATATCCTGGGAAATGTGCGACGTCGACGCCAGCAACATGACCGAAGCCAACGTCGGCAGACCGAACCACAGCAGAATCCTCCACCGCGAAAAGGAACCGGACGCCTCCGGCTCCACCGCGGTCGCCCTGGCCAAGTCCTCCCCTGGTTTCACCGCAGCATCATCCCGCGACGTTCCCAGTGACACCACGGCGCTGGCAGCGCACAGCCCGGCGAACACCAGGAAGCCGGCCGACCAGCTCCACCCTTGCGCCACCGTTCCCATCGCCGGTTCCACCACAAACGGATACGACAGCAGCGCTCCCAGCGAGCCGATGTTCGACAGGGCGTACAGTCGATAGGGTGAAGCGCCTCCCGACCAGCGATGGTACCACGCCTGGACCAGCGGCCCGGTCGTCGACAACAGAAAATAGGGAACGCCCACCGTGGC